>Ga0194126_10001049_pt1 | contig 46544 bp, 47 predicted proteins | sample TA2KigC150mmetaG_FD_148641 | JGI IMG/M metagenome (GOLD analysis project Ga0194126, IMG submission 148641) | Freshwater microbial communities from Lake Tanganyika, Tanzania - TA2015035 Kigoma Deep Cast 150m | ecosystem: Environmental > Aquatic > Freshwater > Lake | place: Tanzania: Lake... | reverse complement strand
TTGTACATCCCCTGTGGGTTTGCTCATGGATTCTCGGTATTGGAGGATGCTATTTTTGTATACAAGTGTTCCAATTATTACCACAAAGCTTCCGAAGGAGGCATCCTTTGGTCGGATCCCGAATTGAATATTTCGTGGAAGGTAGATCAACCCATCCTCTCTGAAAAGGACCAGGAATGGCCCACTCTGGCGGATTTTGTCCTTCAATCTGGCGGGGGGCTGTAATCCCTATGAGCTATATCATCAAGAATACCTTGGGTGGAGTAAAGGCAGGAAAGGGCAAGCTATGAATATTCTCGTCATCGGAATTACTGGACTTTTTGGAAGTCACTTGGCACGAGAATTCAGTGCTTTAGGAAAAATACACGGCCTAAGAAGATCAAATACTCCCCAGCTCACAGGAAATTTGAATCAGCTGGACATCCATTGGCACGAAGGGGACTTATTGGATATTACTTCCTTGTCCGAAGCCATGCAGGACATGGATCTGGTAGTCCACGCTGCTGGCAAGGTGTCCTTTTCTCCAAAGGAAGAAAATGAGCTCTTCAAAATCAATCATCAAGGCACTGCCAATGTGGTCAACGCCATGCTGAGTGCTGAGGTCAAGAAGTTGGTTTATGTGAGTTCTGTAGCTGCCTTGGGTCTGCTTCCGGATCAGGAAGAGTACAACGAAGAAGCGATTTGGGTAGACGACTCCGAACAAACCGCTTATGCAATTTCCAAATATCGAGCGGAAGTGGAAGTTTGGAGAGGAGAACAAGAGGGCATAGAGGTATTAGTCGTAAATCCCTCGGTGTTGCTTGTAGAAGCAGCGTATTCCAAAAGTAGTGCAGCCATATATACCTATGTAAGGCGGGGGAGTCTTTTTTATCCTAAAGGCAGTATCAATTACATCGACGTCCGTGATGCCGCTACCCTCACCCGGAGCTTGGTCGAGAAAAATGCTTGGGGGCAACGCTTTATTTTGTCTAAAGAAGGGATTCCTTATAGTGATTTTTTTACTGAAGTAGCCCGGGTATTTGGAGTCAAGGCGCCCAAATGGGCAATTCCTGATTGGGGGATTTCATTACTTTTTCCCATACTAGGTGTATTGCGGAGCCTAGGGCTGGGAAAAAGCTATCCCCTTACTCGGCAGGTAACAAAAAATGCGCAGCGAAATTGTCATTACCAAAATCTAAAAGTGCAGTCTTATGTTGCATTTACCTACCGCTCCCTGAAGGAAACCTTACATTGGGCAAAATCTGCATCCCTAAACTAATTTGCCTATCCTTACGTTGAGGTAATGTAAAACAAGGCTTCACCCTCAGCCCCCCTAGTCTTGTTTTGGATAGCTCAAAAATTAATTTCTGTTTTTTGGAATTGTAATTTTTTGTTATCTTAAAAAAACGTTAGCAGCACCGAATGACCGGAGATCACGATCACGATTGGGAAGAAGACAAAAAGCTGGTAGAGCGATTTGAAGATTCCCTCAAGTCTAATCTTGACTTGTATTTTGAAGAGGAAGAACTGGAGGATATCATCCGGTTTTATTTTGACCAACAAAAGTTTTTGAAAGCTTTGCGGGCTTCGGAATATGCTTTAGAAAAATTTCCCTTCTCTGTAGAGATCCGCTTGCAGAAAGCCCAGTGTTTGATTTTCAACGACGAGTTGGAAGAGGGCTTAGGCATCCTCGAGCACCTCAATAATCTATCCCCCAACAACGAAGACATTGTTTTGGCCTTGGCCAATGCCCAAATTTTGGCAGGAAATCTGCAAGAAGGCATAGACTTGCTGGAAAATTACCTTCCCATGGCGGAAGATAAGGCGGAGGTGTTCTATTCCTTGGGAAATTTGTATCGAGCCAAAGGAGACAACAGCAAAGCAAGTTTCTACTTTAAGGAAGCCGTAAAAAACAGAATCAATCACGAGGATGCTCTTTTTCAGTTGGCCATGATCACCGAAGAGGAAGGCTCCTTTGATGAGATCTTGGATTTTTATCAAGAATTTATCGATCAAGATCCCTATTCGGCTGGGGCTTGGTACAATCTGGGAGTGGTGTACAATCGCCTAGGGAGATTTGAGGAAGCCATACGGGCCTACGAATATGCCCTATTGATTGACGATGCTTTTGCTTCTGCCTATTTCAATATGGGCAATTCTCTGATGAATACGCAGCAATTTGAAAAGGCACTAGAAGCTTACCAAAATACCATCAACTGTGAGGGGGCCAATGCCGAAAACTGCTGCTATATGGGAGCCGCCTACGAAAAGTTGGGAAAGATAGATGAAGCCTTCACGTATTTCAAGAAATCTGCAAAGCTGGACGAAGAGTATGACGATGCCTGGTTTGGCTTGGGGATGTGCATGCTTAAAAAAGAAAAATTTTTTGAAGCGATTCACTACTTCAAAAAAGCCATCCACCTCAACAAAGACAATGCAAATTATTGGGTGGGCCTGGCCGATGCAGAATTTAATCTAGGTAACATGCAGGCGAGTTCAGACGCCTACGAGGAGGCGATCAACTTGGAGCCGGGCATCACGGAAGCCTATATCAACCTTTCCATCATTTATTTTGAGCAAAATCGCCTGGAAGAGGCGGTAGATGTCATGCGAGAAGGAATGGAAGAGCTACCCGAAGAGGCAGAGCTACATTACCGCTTGGTGGTGTATCTGATCAAACTTGGCAAATACAAAGAGGCCTTCACTTATTTGGAAAATGCATTAACTTTGGATTTTGAACGGCATACCTTGCTGTACGAGTTGATGCCAGAATTGAAAAAACAAAAGGCCATCTACAAGATAATAGCCCAGTATAAGGATGACCATCCCAGCTCTAACCTTAATACCTAGCAAATGAATTACGTGCTGAAGAATCTCCCCCTACGGACTGAAAAGCCTCGTAATACGGGATTTACCATGGCCATGGACAAGGGCCTTAGCCTTAGAGAAACAGAGGACTTTGTAGATAGCTGTGCAGATTTTGTAGATATCGTGAAGTTTGGCTGGGCTACGTCCTATGTGACCAAGCACCTTAAAGAAAAAATTGCCGTTTATAAAGCCGCAGGTATACCTGTTTATTTTGGAGGGACGCTGTTTGAGGCCTTTATCGTACGAGGCCAATTTGAAGACTACCGAAAAGTATTGGACACCTTTGGGCTTGCTTATGCAGAGGTATCCGATGGCTCCATCTCTTTGAATCATCAAAAAAAGTGTGAGTACATTCACCTCTTGTCCCACCAAGTCACTGTCTTGTCGGAAGTGGGCTCCAAGGATGCGGCCAAAATCATCCCCCCCTACAAGTGGATCGAGCAGATGCAAACGGAGCTCAGTGCGGGAGCCTGGAAGGTGATTGGAGAAGCTCGTGAAGGGGGAAATGTGGGGCTTTTTAGAGATTCTGGAGAAGTCAGACAGGGCCTCGTGGAAGAAATCCTTACTCAGGTACCGGAAGAAAAAATCATATGGGAAGCTCCCCAAAAATCTCAGCAAGTGTGGTTTATCAAACTGCTGGGCGCCAATGTGAACTTGGGAAATATCAGTCCTTCTGAAGTTATTCCATTAGAAACTATACGATTAGGCCTTCGTGGCGATACCTTCGATCATTTTCTTGGAGAAATTAAGCTCTAACTTTATCTAATTCTCGCTGCGGCTCATTTTTGCTGCTTTCCTTTGCTTTATGCCTTCATTCAAAACATACGGGCTCACTTACCTCAAGGGTATGGCCATGGGGGCCGCCGACATCGTACCAGGCGTATCTGGGGGATCCATTGCCCTTATCGCAGGAATTTATCAACAGCTATTGGATAGTATCAACGGGTTTAATATTCAAAATCTGAGCCTATTGAAATCCTTTCAGATCAAAGAATTTTATGCCCGAGTCAACGGCACCTTTTTGCTTTGCCTGGTCAGTGGAATTTTAACCAGTATTTTTTCCCTTTCAGGTGTGATTACCTACCTGATAGACGAACACCCCATCCCCCTCTGGTCCTTCTTCTCTGGATTGATTTTGGTGAGTGCCTTTTTGATATTAAAGGACATTTCCCGATGGACCTTCGGAGTGGTAATTGCCGTGGCTATTGGCACTGCCTTCGCCTGGTGGGTGACTAACCTCCCTCCGACCACTACTCCAAATGACTACTGGTTTACATTTGTAGCCGGCGCCATTGCCATTTGTGCCATGATCTTGCCTGGGATAAGTGGGAGCTTTATATTGTTGATTTTAGGGCAATACCAACGCATCCTTCAAGCGGTCTTGGACAAAGACTTTCTTACTCTGGCTCTTTTTGCTAGCGGGTGTTTGGTTGGAATCTTATCCTTCAGCAGGGTAGTCTCCTACTTGTTACGAAAGTTTCATTCGGCTACCATAGGCTTACTTTCTGGATTTATGTTGGGCTCGGTCAACGAGCTTTGGCCTTGGAAAATAGGCACTTCTTGGAGGACCTCTTCCAGTGGTGAGCAAACCCCTTTTCTGACCGAAAATATCCTACCTACAGATTATATGGCTCAGGTAAACAAAGCTCCTGAATTAGGATGGGCTATAGGCGCATTTTTCTTTGGCATAGGTTTGGTCCTTCTTATCGAGTGGCTGGCCAGCAAACTTCAGCAGGAGTGAGAAAATTCGGCTTGATCGGTTACCCCCTTGGGCACTCCTTTTCCAAGAAATATTTTACTGAAAAGTTTGCCCGTGAGGGACGAAGCGATTGCCAGTTTGAACTTTACGAATTCCCCCAAATTACCGATTTTACCGCCCTTCTTGAGCAGGAAAAAGACTTGGAAGGGCTTTCGGTGACCATTCCTTACAAGGAGCAAATTATCCCTTATCTGGATGAGCTAGATCCAGCCTGCCAACGGGTTGGCGCAGTAAATTGCATTCGTATCCGAGAGGGGAAAAAGGTGGGCTTCAATACGGATTATCTTGGTTTCAAGCAATCCCTGCAATCTTGGCTTGGCGATATCATGCCGGCTGCTTTGGTCTTGGGAACAGGTGGTGCCTCAAAAGCCGTGCAGCAAGCACTACGCGACTTGGCGGTTTCTTACCAAATTGTTTCCAGATTCAAGCAAGAAGGGCAACTTACCTATCAAGACCTTGCCGAGAATATGGCCTGGATGCAGAACTATCCCCTAGTAATCAACACCACCCCATTGGGTACGTTTCCAAAAGTCGAAGGGATACCCGAGTTGCCCTTAGAGCAATTGGATGGGCGACATTTGGTCTATGATCTGGTATACAATCCTCCCATTACTCGGCTGATGCAGGAGTGCATGGATCGAGGAGGAAAAGCAAAAAATGGGCAAGACATGCTCGAATTGCAAGCAGAGGCGGCTTGGAGCATTTGGAATAGCCCACGATAAATGGCATAGTCTATTTTTTTGATCTAGAGCGCAAAATACCTTCTCGCATCGCCTACTTGCTTGTTGCCTCTAAAATGTGGAGGTTTGGTTTATGAATTCTTTGCAAAAATCACGTTGCCCTTGGTGCCTAGGCTTTCCCGAATACATCGCCTATCACGATGAGGAGTGGGGCGTACCCGTCTACGATGACCGCACCCATTTCGAATTTTTAATCTTAGAAAGTGCCCAGGCAGGCTTAAGTTGGGCTACTGTCCTAAAGAAAAGGGAAGGCTACCGTCGTGCGTTCGCAGACTTTGATTACACGCAAGTGGCCCTTTTTCCAGAATCCTATGTACTGGAATTGCTTCAAGACAAGGGAATTATTCGAAATGGCTTAAAGATTCGTGCTGCCATCAACAATGCCCAACGCTTTCAGGAAGTGCAACGAGAATTTGGCACCTTCACCAAATACATCTGGGGTTTTGTAGGGGCTAAGCCCATCCGAAATTCCATCGCTCCAGGAGACCCTTATCCCGCCACCTCTTCAGAGTCTGATAGCCTAGCAAGGGACATGAAAAAGCGAGGATTTAAGTTTTTGGGGAGTACGGTGCTCTATGCGCACCTACAGGCCACAGGCCTAGTCAATGACCATCTAAATACTTGTTTTAGAAAGAATGAGGTATAAAAAAAGGAGGCAAGAGCCTCCTTTTTTCCAGGTTTAAAATTTTTACAGCTGCATCATCAACAAATACACGCCTGCTCCAGCAAAATAACCAAGTGCTGCAAGGAAAGAGATGCGTTTCAAATACCAGCCAAATTCGATTTTTTCCATTCCCATGGCAGCTACCCCGGCAGCAGAGCCAATGATCAAGATGCTTCCTCCCGTACCGGCACAGTAGGCAAGGTAAGTCCAAATAAAATGATCCACGGGATACGTCTCTAAGCTATACATGCCCATGCTAGCGGCCACCAATGGAACGTTGTCTACGATGGCAGATAACACACCAATCAAGGTGATGATGATACTCTTGTTCCCAATAGCTTCATCCAAATAGGCAGCGAAATTGGCTAAAGTTCCCATAGATTGTAGGGCTCCTACAGCAAGCAGGATACCTAAGAAAAACAAGACGCTGGGCATGTCTATTCTGCTCAAGGCATGTCCCGCGGTGTAGTGCTTCCGCTCAAATTCGTCCATATGCGGATTGATCAATTCCGATACCACCCACAATACCCCAAGACCTAGGAGCATCCCAAGGTAAGGAGGGAGGTGGGTGAGGGTTTTGAAGATGGGTACGGAAATCAAGGCGCCTATTCCTAGCACAAGCATCAGGTTGCCTGTTTTCACGGAAGAACCAGAAGACTCCCCCTCTTCTTTGAATTCCCCTAGAGTACCCTTCATGGTGAAGGTGAGGAAAAGCAAAGGAACGAGTGTACATATGATGCTTGGGATAAAAAGACTCTTCATGATGGATGCCGCAGAGATTTGTCCTCCTATCCACAGCATGGTGGTGGTCACGTCTCCAATAGGGGACCAGGCACCTCCTGCATTGGCTGCAATGACGATCATCCCTACAAAGAAAAGCTTCATTTCCTTATCAGGGACCAGCTTTCTGACCAGTGATACCATCACAATGGTCGTAGTTAAGTTGTCCAAAACAGAGGATAAGAAGAAAGCAACAATACAGACGACCCACAATAGTAGGATTGGACTTTTGGTTTTGATTCGATCCGTAATGAATTTGAAGCCGTGATGGGCATCTACTAGCTCTACAATGGTCATTGCCCCCATCAAAAAGAATAGAATAGCTGCGATTTCTTTGAGATGATGGCCCAATTCCTCCTCTACAAATTCTAAATGATTTTCTCCGCCACTTACAGTAAAAATAGTCCAACAAATCACTGCAGTTAGCAGGGCTGAGGCAGTTTTGTTGATCTTGATGGGATGCTCCAAGGCAATGGCCAAGTAGCCTACCACAAAGACGATGATAATGACTAACTCCATTTTTCTGGGGTTTTTGGTGATGAATTAGGTTTAACTCTGGTTTGATTTTTTCTAAAAAGCGATTCTAACCCCTTTATCCTAAAAATCCTAACCCGGGAAGAAGAATTTGCCTCAAAATCCTCTTCTGATCATGAATCTTGATTTAGATAGAATGGGAAAAATCTGATCAATCTTGAACCATAGCCCAAAATATCTGAGCTTATTATTTTTCTGTTATTATTTTACATGAGCTGTTCTAAAGCTATTTCATAGGAGGTTTGGGAGAGTTTTGTTCTCCCTTGATTTTTGGCATGTGTTTCTTTTAAGGCTTTTAGAATGGTATGGCTTACATCGGCGAAAATGGCCTGATCTGTAAGTTCCGCAGCCTCGCTCATCAAATAAGCAAACACCCGAGCCATTCCACAATTGGCGATGAAATCAGGGATGAGGGAAAGTTGCTCGTCTGCCCACACGCCCGTGGGTCCCACAAATATCTCTGGATCGGCAAAGGGCACGTTGGCCCCGCAAGAGATAACTTCCATGCCAGAGCGTACCATACGCTCTACTTGATCTTTGTTGACCAACCTTGATGCTGCGGCAGGAATAAAGATTTCTGCAGGAAGGTCCCAGATTTTTGCATTTATTTCTTCAAAGGGGATCATCCCTTCTGCCTTGAGCTGATTGCCCTCCCGATTTAAGAATAGTTCCCGTATTTCGTTTAAGCTAAATCCTTCCTTTCGAATTAGCCCTCCATTTCTGTCAATAATTCCAACCATCTTCACTCCTTCTACTGCTAAAAAACACGCTGCTGCTGCTCCCACATTTCCCCATCCTTGGATGACGGCTCTCTTTCCCGCGAGTTGACCTCCCCAAAGAGCATAGTAATGTTTTACGGCCTCTGCCACCCCATACCCTGTAATCATATCGGCGACGGTGTATTTCTTGTTGCCATTGGGAGTGAAGTTGGGATCTTCCAAAACCTTAGAAACCCCTTGTCGGAGCTGCCCTATTTTTCGAATTTTTTGAGGTTCGTTGGCTTTGAAATGTCCGTTGACAATCCCTTCCTGAGGATGCCATAGGCCAAAAGATTCGGTGATAGGGATGACTTCGTGAATTTCGTCAATATTGAGATCCCCTCCTGTGCCATAATAATTTTTCAGTAAAGGCAATACTGCTTTGTACCAGCGCTGCAGCACTCCTTCTTTTCTAGGATCAGATGGGTCGAAGTTTATTCCAGATTTGGCTCCTCCTATGGCCGGGCCAGAGACGGTAAATTTTATTTCCATGGTCTTGGCCAAGGACTCTACCTCCCGCTTGTCCAGCCCTTTGCGCATTCGAGTGCCTCCACCAGCTGCCCCTCCTCTCAAGGAATTGATGACTACCCAGCCCTCTGCTTCAGTTTCACTATCCTTCCATTCAAAAATGATTTCTGGGGCTTTTTCTTCAAATTTTTTGAGTAAGTCCTGCATGATTTTTTGGGTTTATATTTTGCCCAAAAGTAAAAAAAATTAAGACAGGCGGAGTACCCTCTGGAGATCTTATTCGTAGATGACCCCTCCGCAAGAATCTCTTGAGGCTCCAGTCACTGAAGCGAGCGCATTGGCATCTCCCCGAAGCCGTAATACGCCAAGAAAAGCAAAAATAAGGGCTTCTTTAAATTCTATGACTTCCTTACTGGCTTCTACTTGTACCCAATTCTGCTGCAGGTGTTCTCCCAATCTTTCTACAAAGTACAGGTTGTATGCACCACCTCCAGTGATCAGAACTTTGGGAACCTTGGACACGGCATATTGCTTTACCAAACGTGCAATTTGACATGCAAAATGCTCCACCAAGGTGGCCAAATTATCCCTAGGAGATAAATTAAATTGACGTAAGACCGGAATGAAATCCGCTTCAATATCTTCTCGGCCTAATGACTTGGCTCTTTTAAGGGAATAAAATGCAAGGGAGTTAAGACTATCCAAGAGGTCTTGGTGCACATTTCCTTCTCTAGCCCACTGTCCTTCTGAATCGTAGGGCTTTCCTAATTTTTGGGCCTCTCGATTGAGTAAGAGATTGAATGGGCTACTATCAAAGGCAATTCTCTTTCCCTGAACCATCATAGACAAATTGGAGATGCCGCCTAGATTAATGCAAAAATCTACTTGAGGGAAAAGAAAATGGTCTCCAATAGGCACCAAGGGAGCTCCTTGACCTCCTAATTGAACATCCAGCATTCGAAAATCTGTAATTACCTTTTCCCCACAGGCCTGATGTAGGGCCCATCCATTGCCAAGTTGAAGGCTTAGTTTTTTAGTTGGCTGATGGAATACCGTATGTCCATGAGAGGCCACGGCTTGAGGCTTAACTTGATTAGCCATACAAAACTCCTTCACTTGAAGCCCCATCCATGCCCCAAAATCTACATCAAGTTGGTAGAGATCCAGACCAGTCATCTCATGACTCGTTGCCAATCTATGACCTAATTCGGTGGGGAAGGCAAGGGTCTCCGCCTGGAGGATCTCAAAGCTCCAACTTCCCTGTTGGTATTCAAAATGACAATGTGCCAGGTCCAAGCCATCCCCTGAAGTGCCTGACATCAATCCCAATAAAGTATACCGTTCGGGGTGCATGAGTTAAAGATTGTTAAGTAAACACCTAAGGAAATAATTCTTCCTAACTTCTTTTATGCTGGTCCCAAGTTACTCAACTATACTCAATCTTGATCTAAAATTGGGTGAATTCTAAGCTTGGAATCCTGCTTTCAACTGTCGAAAGCGCCAGATGGAGCATGACCTGTTACTAGAAATATCTCCGAATCTATGTGCCTTGCTGCTATAATCTTTTGATTCATACACAAAAGACCACATATTTGTAATCCCAAAGTTAGTTCCTCTAGGAACTAAAGTGAATTCTAAACCACGATGTTGCGTAAAATAGGGTTTAAAATGCTGGGTGTTTTTTGCACCCTTTTATTATTTTCTGAGGCCTTTGGCCAAAATAGCTCCTCTATTTACAGCGGTTTGGGGGTAGGTGAGTTTGGCTTTGGTGGCCAAATTCAAAACCAAGGCATGGGAGGTCTAGGCATTAGCTTTGGCACCGGATGGAATGCAAATACCGTAAACCCTGCACTTACTACCAGAAATACAATTTTTAATTTTCAAGCGTCTCTCAACTACAAGAGGATTCAAATGCAGAATAGTGCGGAAAAATCTCTAGTGGATGGGGGAGGACTTTCTTACGTGGCGGTTTCCCTGCCTGTAAAATCAGGGAAATTCACTTCTGGTTTAGGTTTGGGACAGATTTCTAGCATCAACTATCGATTGAAGGTAGATAGCCCCGTGACTAATTCAGAGCTTACAGCGAATAGTTATTTGGAAGGCGATGGGGGAATTTCAGAAGCCTACGTAAATTTTGGGTTTTTATTAGCGAAGAATTTGAGTTTTGGTGCGCACGCTTCCTATCTCTTTGGATCATCCATTCGCTCCAATCAATTGCTTGTTTTTGATAAACAAGGCGTAGAAGTGGGCAGGGCTTCCGAATACTACGAGCGAGTGAATGTTTCCGATGTAGCCTTTAAGCTTGGCGCCCATTACTATTTTAAGACTTCGGAGAAAACAAATTTGCATTTGGGAGCCATCTATCAAAAATTTGGCCATGTAAATGGAACAGCATTTGCAAAATTAGCGCCTATTGGCCAAGCTAGTAGCCTCAAAACGGACGGTGACCTACTAGCCAATAATGTAAAAGGAAGTATTTACCTGCCCAATCGATATGGGTTTGGTTTGAGCATAGAAAAAATTAATAAATTCGTGATTGGCCTAGAGGGACAATATCAAGATTTTTCTCAATACAGAAACTTTTTTGGGCAACCCCTAAGCCTGCAAGCAGCTCAAAAAGTTGGGCTTGGATTCCAGATTGTTCCCGATTACATGGACTTCGATAGGTTGTTGAATAGGGCTACGTATCGGGTAGGGTTGGAATACTTGCAAACACCTTTTTTCATCAATCAAACCGATATCAACGATATTGGCATCAACTTTGGGACATCTATTCCTGTAAACCAACTTTCATTGGTAAATCTGGCAGTCAAGGTAGGAAGAAGAGGAACCGTAGAAAATGGATTGATTCGAGAAGGATATGTCAACTTTTCCCTTGGACTTTCCCTCAACGACAACAGTTGGTTTTACAAACGAGTATTTGAATAAGCTGATAAGTAAACATTTAATCAAATTTTGAGTAGTACAACTAGGTAAAAAAAACAGATTAAACCTCAATTCTTATGAAACGCAATTTATTTCTTCTTGTCTTTGGAGTCCTGCTTTTGGCAGGGGGAGCGCATGCACAAGAGGGCTGGAATTGGCCTGCTGACCCAGCTCAAGAAGCTAGAGCAAGAGAATTCAATGCCGCTTATACAGACTATATGAAGGCCGAGCAGTTTGTAGAAGCCTCCAAGCCCTTGAGTTGGCTATTGATCAAGGTGCCTAGCCTCAATGAATCCTTATACATCAATGGAGTGACCGTATACAAGGGCGCTGCCGATAAAACTGCAGATGCTGCGCAAAAACGAATCTACCAAGACAGTGTGATGGCCATCTACGACAAAAGAGGGGAGTTGTATAATAACGCCAAGAAGTGGATAGAGAACAAGGCCTATTTTGGATACCAATTCTACAAAGGAGATAAAACCAAAATTTCTGGGGTAATTGCTGATTTTGATAAGGCTATGGAATTGAATGGCAACATCAACCATCAGTTGATCGCTGCCTATTTTGACTTGGTTTATAGAAACTATGCTTTGAACAAAGCCTATACTCCAGAGCAAGTGCTAACTATATTTGATAAAGCCAATAAATTGCTAGACATGTCAGCAGCTGAAGGAAAGGATGTCAGTGGAACTCGATCTACCTTAGAATCTCTATTGGTCAACATGCAATTGATCGATTGTAATTTCATTGAGAATACCATGGGACCCAAGTTGACCGCAGATCCTAGCAATGAGGAAATTGCGCAGCAAATCTTCAAGTATTCGGTACAATACAAGTGTTTCTCTTCTAATGCTTTCTTAGCTGCTCTGGAGATCATTGATAGCAAAAACCCAACTTTTGCTACCTCTCAGGTAAGAGCTATGCGCTACATGGCCGCAGGAGATTTTGATAAAGCAGAGCCTGTCTTGGAAAAAGCCATGATCTTGGCTGAAAACAATACTCAAAAGGGAGAAATACAAATGGAATTAGCTAAAATATATGCTAAATCAGGTAAAAAATCGGCGGCGAGAACTGCAGCAAGAGAAGCAGCAGCTTTGGATGCCAACTTATCTTCCTCCGCCTACGGCTTGATCGGAGACTTGTACATGTCAGCGTACAACGATTGTAGGGGAGGTGAAAGCCGTGCCAAAGATTATGCAGTTTTTATTGCAGCTTACAATGCATACCAAAAAGCAGGAGACTCTAGAGGAATGGGTAGCGCAAGGGCAAGATTCCCGTCCAAGGAAGAATTATTTACCGAAGGATATCAAATAGGATCGGCCATCAGCACTGGATGCTGGGTAGGAGAAACCGTATCCTTGTCGACAAGAGACTAAGTATTGTCTCACTATTTTGACAGGAAAGGCAGCTTCAAGCTGCCTTTTTTGTTTTTGCATGCACTCTTTCCTACTATCTTTGTCATGAAATGAAACGATACCTTCCCTTGGTTCTAACGCTCTTGAGTGGATGGAGTACTTTTTCCTGCAGGGAATCCATAGATCCTAGTTCACTCGCTCCTTACGAAGGCCCCATCACTTCTGCTATGGATATCCATATTCTCCATAGCGATTCCGCAGTCCTTAGGTCTGAAATTACAGCTCCTAAGCAATTGGAATTTGCCAACGGAGATTTAGAATTTCCTGAGGGGATTGATATTCAGCTTTTCTCTATCGATGGACAACTAGAAACTACCCTTCGAGCGGATAGAGGGTATTTTATTCGCGACAAAAACCTTTACAAAGGGGAAGGTAACGTACAAGTAAAAAACTTAAGGAAAGACCAACGTCTGCAAACGGAAGAAATTTTTTGGAATCAAGCGGAACGAAAAATTTACACCGAGAAGTTTGTAACCATTCAAGAAAGGCAAACTTTGTTTAACGGAACAGGCATGGAGGCAGACGATGGATTTTCCAATTATACCCTCAAAAAAGTCCGAGATAGCCGAACTTTACTTCCTGGAGAAGGCCTATGAAACTTTTAGATGCTAGCTTACTCTCGATTTCCCTAGCTTTAATGGTGGTAGGCATTCACCAGACTTGGGCCAATGGCATAGGTTTTTCCTATCCCCTATTCATGCTGGCTGTCGGGCTTTTGTTTTGGTTTCAATTACGTAGAAATAAAGTCCCAGCTTCAAATCAGCAACAAATCCTGGGCCGTAAGAAAGGTAAAAACCTAGGCCGAAAACGTTGATCATGGATACCTATTACCCCTGGCTTGCACTTTTAGCTCTTTTATTGGCTTCATTTTTTTATGGAATAGAAACGGCTTTTCTAGCTTCAAATAAGCTCCAAATAGAACTTCAAAAAAAACAAGGGGAGCTGAGTGGAAAGATTTTGAGCAATTTTTTGAAGCAAGCAGATCAATTTATAGGCACCACGCTTTTTGGGTTTTCTCTCATGCTGGCAGCTTTTGTGCTGTTTTTTTCTTTGAGTTTGGATCAAGCTCTGGAAAAAGTTCTCCCCGAGATCCCTGGAAGGGAAATTCTATTTCTTGTAGGAAAGATTTTCTTAGGTATTGGGATAGCAGTACTTACCCTAGACCTGGTGACAAAAAGATTTTTTTTACTCCATGCCAATCGACTTTTATCCTTTTTTGCCTTCCCCCTTCTTCTGGTCTACGGGTTATGTTATCCCATCGTATGGTGCTTGGTGATTCTTTTTGGCAAGAGTCTTTCACGAGTACTTCGTCTAGATTTCATTGATGAAAAACCCCTTATATCCCAGACAGAGCTTAGGACGTACATCAAAGAGCAGTTTCGTCAGTACAGAGGCTCGGCTTCTATGGAAATTGATTCTAAAATTTTTGCCAATGCTGTACAATTTAAAACCGTACGCGTGAGGGATTGCATGGTACCACGGACCGATATTGTAGCAGTGGCCTTGGAAGATTCGGTGGCGTCGCTTCGTAAAGTGTTTGAAGAAAGTGGGCATTCCAAAATAATTATTTACAAAGAATCCATAGACGAGGTCATTGGCTATTGCCACCAATTGGAACTTTTTAAAAAACCAAAGGCGATAGCAGACATCTTGACTTCCATTATCATTACTTCTGAGTCCGCTTTGGCTAATGAGCTTTTGGTTCAATTTATTCAAGAACGCAAAAGTTTGGCCCTGGTGGTAGATGAATTCGGGGGAACCAGCGGCATTATTGCCATGGAAGATATCATTGAAGAAATTTTTGGAGAGATTGAAGACGAATACGATCACGAAGATTTGACCGAGCAGGTGATTGGAGAACAAGAATATTTGATGAGTGCTCGGCTGGAAATAGATTATCTCAATGAAAAATACAGTTGGAATTTACCTACAGGAGACTACGAAACCCTCTCAGGATTGGTGCTTTTGCATACCGAAAACCTACCCAATATTGGAGAAACGGTCACCTGTGGGCGATTTACATTTACTATCGTCTCCAAATTGGACCACCGCATGGAAACTCTTCGAGTGAAAATCAAGGACACTTCAATAAGGTAAGCTGGGACATTGTTGAGTGGTAAATTTTGATTTTCGCCCTGAATGCTATTATTTTGCGACACTTTAAACTAGTGAAGCAGCAACAATGGCCTTAATAAAGCAAATTAGACAACGTACAGGTCTCGCTATCGGTGTAATCGCGGGAGGCTTGATTTTATTTCTCCTAGGCGGGGATTTATTGAGCCCAAATTCTACTTTTTTCACTTCTAATGACAACATTGTAGGGGAAATTGCAGGAGAAGAAATTACCCTAGAAGAATTTGCTCAAAAGGTGGAGGAGTTTAAAGCCTCCTTCCAGCAAAGAACAGGCAGAGTGCCCGCAGAACCCGAAATGGTTTCCGTGAGAGAGCAGGCCTGGCAGGCCATGATCGTAGAGCGGGTATTCGAAGAGGAATACGACAAGTTAGGGTTGACGGTCACTAGCGAGGAGCTAATTGATATGGTTCAAGGGAAAAATATTGTTCCTGAACTAAAGTCCCAGTTAATTAATCCGCAAACAGGTCAATTTGATAAAACGCAATTGATCACCTTTTTACAATCTTTAGAGACTGCAGATCCTGCGCAGCAAGCGGCCTGGGCTCAGCAAGAAAAATTATTTGTACAAGCAAGAAATCGGGTCAAATACGATAACTTACTTGCTACTACAGAATATGCCACCACTGCCGAAGCAAAGCTGGAACATAAAGCGGCCAATACCATTGCCGATGCTTCTGTGCTTTTTCTTCCCTACTACGTCATTCCTGATGGAGACATAAAAATTGAAGACAGTGAGCTTGAGGCATATCTTTCTAAAAATCAAGAAAAGTTCAAAGTAGGCAATTCTGCCAATTTGGAATACGTGTCTTTTAGCATTCTTCCTAGTGGGGAAGACTCAGCTGCCGTCATTTCAAAAATTACCGAGCTTACGGCAGGTTTGAAGGTGGCGGAAAATGATTCTGCCTTTGTAAGTCAAAATTCTGAAATTCAACTTCCTTTCCAAACCTATGCTCCTGGAGACGCTTTGCCCGTATCCCTAAGTTCCAATGTAGCACTGTTAGTGAAGGGGGAAACTTATGGACCTTTCATTACCTCCTCCTCTACCTATGTTTCCTACAAGGTTACGGATCAATACACAGGAACGCCGAAAATGAGAGCTTCCCATATCTTGTTTGGTACCGAGGGAATGGACGATGCAGCTAAAGCCGCGGTAAAGGCGCAGGCTGAAACGGTCCTTGCTGAAATTAAGGCTTCGGGAAATTTTGTAGATGCCGCTAGACAGTATGGTCAAGATGGAACGGCTCAAAACGGAGGAGACTTAGGCTGGTTTGCAAAAGCCGATTTTGTGGAACCGTTTGCCAATGCCACCTTTGCTGCTTCCTCCAAGGGTTTGCTTCCTAATTTGGTGGAAACAGAATATGGGTATCATATCATAGAAGTGACCGAACTTCCATCCTCTGCCTACACCAAGTTGGCAGTATTGGAACTTGAGCTCGTCGCTTCAGACCTTACCCGCAACGAAGCATTTAGAAATGCGGATTCCTTTGCAGCCGAAAGTGGTAACCGAAATGAGTTTACCGAACTAGCCACTGAAAAAGGATACAGAATCATTCAAGCCAACAACGTGGAGGCTACTTCTAGAAACCTCAACAACATCACCGATGCCAGGCAGGTGGTCATATGGGCTTTTGGTGAGGCTTCAGAAGGCGAGGTATCTACCGTGTTTGAACTAGATAATACCTATCTGGTAGCTTCTTTGGTCAGTAGAAAAGAAGAGGGAGAGGCCCAATTGGAGGATGTAAAAGATCAGGTAAAGCAGTTGGTGATGAACGATAAAAAGGCTGCCATGATCCAGCAAAAACTTACAGGAAAATCCACCTTGGAGCAGATGAAGGAGGTCTTCCCAGATGCTTCATTGAATGAGGTTCCTGGACTACGCCTAAGTGATTCGGTGCTGCCTGGAATTGGATTTGCACCAAAAGCGATCGGAACTATCTTTGGATTGAAGAAAACAGGACTTCTTACCCTGCCTGTCCAAGAGGATATTGGGGTGGTGGTAGCCAAATTGAATACCCTTACACCTGCTACTGAAATTGGAGATTATACCTCTTACCAAGCCCAATTGGCACAAGGGGCTTCACAGCGTATGACCTACCAGATCATGATGGCCTTGCAAGAGTTAGCCAAGGTGAAGGATTACAGATACAAGTTTTTCTAATGAAAGAAATAAAATAAACCCATGTCGAAAGGCATGGGTTTTTTGTTTTAAAATTTTTGGAGAGAAAAAAGTAGCTTAGGCCATGAAGCATACGTTTGATAAGGTTAGATTTAAGGAAAAACTAGAATCCTCTGGTAGCTTTCCCATGCTTTACTTATTTAAATTTATTGTGCCTTCTGGAAAAAAAACTGAAGTTGGCCTACTTTTTCCTGGGGAAAAAATCATCATAAAGCCCAGCAGTGCCGGTAAGTACGTAAGCACTACCATTGAAAAACGGGTTGAAAATGCGGAACAAATTATTGCGCTCTACGAAAAAGCATCCCAAATTGAGGGAATCATTTCTTTATAAGGTTTAGCTCATGTGGATTGAAGAAAATAACCAACTTAAAAAAAGCTTTGTCTTTCGGGATTTTTCTGAAGCCTTTGCATTTATGACAAGGGTGGCTTTTTTAGCGGAAACCCAGCAGCACCACCCCAATTGGTCCAATGTGTACAATAGGGTCGATGTGTCATTGACTACTCACGATGCAGGAAATATGGTCACCGAAAAGGATAGAAAATTGGCCAAAGCTATTGACCAACTGCTACCATGAGTCAAACGGTCGTTTCCCTTTATTTGGTACCTACACCTATCGGTAACCTGAAGGACATCACACTCAGAGCCATAGATACTTTAAAATCAGTAGACGTGATTTTGGCAGAGGATACTAGGACTAGCGGAGTTCTACTGAAGCACCTTCAACTTTCCAAAACCCTGCAAAGCTACCATAGCTTCAACGAGCACAAAGCCATAGTGAAGTTGGTGGAGCGGATGAAAAAAGGGGAAAGCTTTGCCCTAATTAGTGATGCGGGAACTCCCGCTATTTCAGATCCTGGGTATTTATTGGTGAGGGAAGTACTTTCTGCTGGTCTGGAAGTTTCTTGTCTTCCTGGTCCTACGGCTTTTGTGCCTGCATTAGTGGCCAGTGGGCTTCCTAGCGACCGCTTTGTATTTGAAGGATTTTTGCCCCATAAAAAAGGAAAAAAGAGTCGAATAGATTCCTTGTTGACAGAGGCAAGGACCATGATATTTTATGAATCTCCACACCGCTTGCTGAAGACCTTGGAGCAACTTGTGGAGGCCTTAGGCCAGGACAGACAAGCTGCAGTGGCTAGGGAGCTTTCTAAAATTCACGAGGAGACGGTCAGAGGTACCCTGGCAGAACTTATAGCGTACTACCAAACTCATCCCTTGAAAGGGGAGCTCGTCTTAGTTGTGGCTGGCTGTCCCGAACATCGAGAATCTCGAGAGGACAAACAAGCGAAGAAAAAAGCTGGCTGGAATACAGCCAAATAACTGTTCCTTCTCTACATGTCTATGTAATTTCCTTTCTTTCGAACCTATGCTATCTTCAGAAAAATTATCCCAGCTGCTTACGGCCACAAGGACCATTGCCACTCAAGTTGGGGCCTTTATTGAAAAAGAAAAACTCTCCTTTGGAATGGATAAGGTAGAGCACAAAGGCTTTAATGACTTGGTCTCTTATGTGGATAAAGAAGCCGAAAGACAAGTGGTAGATCAGTTACACGCCATTTTACCAGAGGCTGGATTTATCACCGAGGAAGGCACTTCTACCACCCGAGGAGAACACTACCATTGGGTGGTTGATCCCTTAGACGGTACTACTAATTTTATCCATGGACTTCCTGTATTTGCGGTAAGCATTGGCTTGATGGCGCAGGAAGAGGTTGTGCTAGGTGTAGTGTACGAGGTCAATCGTAGGGAATGTTTTTATGCTATGAAAGGGGGTGGGGCTTTTTGTAACGATCAACCCATTCAGGTCAGTAAAGCGCCCAAGCTGTCCTCCTCCTTGCTTGCTACAGGATTTCCCTATTACCAGTTTGATTTGATGGATAAGTATTTCAGTTCCATGAAGCTGCTCATGCAAAAAACCCATGGGCTTAGAAGATTGGGATCTGCGGCGATGGACCTCTGCTATGTAGCCTCCGGCAGAATGGATGGATACTTTGAGTACAACCTCAACTCCTACGATGTGGCAGCAGGGGTGCTTATTGTTCAGGAAGCAGGAGGAAGGGTGACCGAATTTCTTGGAGGGAATAACTATATTTTTGGAAGGAATATTGTGGCCAGTAATGGGGCCATACACGATGAATTTTTGGAAGTTTTGGCAGAGGACTGGAAATAAGCTATCCCAATAACCAATACCATAAACCCAAGGTAATCGCTGAAAGGGGAATACCTAATCCACTCAGCAAGGCTGCAAGGCGAGGTTGCAATCCGAACTCCATGGCAAGTAAGGACCCCGTAATCATGGGTGCCATGGCACTTTCTAACACGGTTACCTTAAATTCTATACTTGTTGTAGGCAGGAGTTGGGAGTAAATGACCCAAACACAGAGGGGCGCTAGTACCAATCGAAAGCCTAAGCCATACCAAAAAAATCGAGATTGAATCCATTCCTTATCTAAGGAAATTCTCAATCCAATGACCCCCAAGGCTAGGGGGGCCATGGTCATGCTAATTCCTTGGAGAATTGAATGCATAAAATTGGGGACTTGTATGTTAGTCAAACTTAGGCCTATGCTCCCAAGCAAAAAAAGAAAGGGGGGAAAGCGAAATATGGTGCCAATGATTTTTCTATTTTCTGAATTGGTTTTTCCATAGCGGGCACCAACCCATAAGGAAAAGGTGGCAACCAATAAAAAAGACCCTCCCTGATCAATCAGCAAGGCTGTAGGAAGACCTTGATTTCCATATAGAGCTTCCACTACTGGAAAACCCAAAAAAGAAGTGTTGGCAAGACCTGCTACCAGGATCAAGCAGCCCGTCACTTCCTTTTGCCAAGCAAAAATTTTACCCAACAAACCAAATACTACCCAGGAAAGAATAAATGTAAACCATGCGGCGGAGATGGGGAGAAGGAGCGCTGTACCAAGCTTTAAGGGCGGGATATAGATTAGCGCAAGTGCGGGCAACACTAGGTAAATCAATAGAGCTTGTCCTCCCTGGGCTACTTTTTCCTTAGGAAAATGGCGCTGCTGTTGGAGAAAAAAACCCAAGAAGAGAAAAGCAATAGCAATCCATGCACTCATACCAAGGAGTAAGGGAAAAGAATTGATTTCCATAAAGGTAAGCAAAGTGACAAGATTCAATCCTGGGCAAATACTATCTTTTACCTTCTTCCTCCCTTACTTATGTGCTGCTCCCTAATTCGTACTGTCCTTGGAGTTTACTCCAAACCGAATTGCTTGCGTTTTTCTTCGAAGTATTGGGAAAGTTGAGGATAAAAGGAACTTTCAGCCTCTGGAATTCCATCCAATACCAAAGCCATAGGATTAGGGTTGCTATCTTGATTGACTTGCATCCCTTCAATGAGCCAAATTAATTCTTCTAACTGCAGAGGCTCACTACTGGATGAGGGATAAAGAAGGTAGTCATTGCCATAAAAATCGACTGCCTCATAGTGTATTTTTCCTTCATTTTCATGGGCATAGATACTAATTTGTTCACCCCATGTACTTTCAGGATAGTGGAGGCGTACCAATAGGACAGAGGTATTTTCTTCTGAGAAAAAAGTAGAAGGCTGAAATAAAAAATCCATGGGATTATGAGCTTTAGCGTAGGACAAAAATGCAATTTTTGTCTTAAAGTAGGGCTTACTACCTGAATTTTAACCTTTGGTAAGAATTTTTGAATTTTCCTTCCTTGCAAGACTAGAGATTCATTGGATAATCAGGACTTTAAGGCTATTTTTGAGTTCCCTATTTGGCTGAGCTTGCTTGCGCATTCCCTTGGCTTCATTCCTATTATTCACCCCTATCTATGAAAAGAGATACCCTAGTTTTTGAACTTATTTCCAAGGAAGAGGATAGACAAAAAAGAGGCATTGAATTAATTGCTTCCGAAAATTTTACTTCCAAGCAGGTCATGGAAGCTGCTGGAAGCGTCTTGACCAATAAATATGCCGAAGGGCTTCCGGGTAAGCGCTACTATGGAGGCTGCGAGGTTGTTGATGAAATTGAGCAAATTGCCATAGATAGAGCGAAAAAACTTTTTGGAGCCACCTGGGCAAACGTACAGCCCCACTCTGGGGCGCAGGCTAATGCTGCTGTCATGCTTGCTTGCTTAAAGCCTGGAGATGCAATTTTAGGATTTGACCTTTCCCATGGGGGGCATCTGACCCACGGTTCTCCAGTAAATTTTTCAGGTAAACTTTACCAAGCGCATTTTTATGGTGTAGAAGAGACTACTGGGGTTATCGACTACGATAAGGTGGCAGAAAAGGCCCTAGCAGCGCAACCCAAAATGATCATTTGTGGAGCCTCAGCCTATTCTAGAGATTGGAATTACGAGAGACTAAGAGAAATTGCCGACGAAGTAGATGCCCTTTTGTTGGCTGACATTTCTCATCCCTCAGGATTGATCGCCCGAGGACTGCTGAATGATCCCTTGGAATATTGCCACATCGTGACGACCACAACCCACAAGACCCTTAGGGGTCCTAGGGGAGGCTTAATTTTGATGAGAGAAGATTTTGATAACCCTTGGGGACTTACTACCCCAAAAGGAGAAATCAGAAAAATGTCTTCTTTGTTGGACATGGGCGTATTCCCTGGTACACAAGGAGGACCATTGGAACATATCATTGCGGCCAAAGCAGTGGCATTTGAGGAGGCACTTTCCGATGATTATATGCAATACATCCTCCAAGTAAAGTTGAATGCCTCCGTCATGGCTGCAGAATTTGTGGCAAGGGGATATCAGATTATCTCCGGGGGTACTGACAACCATCTGATGTTGATAGACTTGAGGAATAAAGACTTGACTGGAAAACTAGCTGAGGAAACTTTAGGTGAAGTGGATATTACCATCAATAAAAACATGGTACCTTTTGATACCAAGTCTCCATTTGTGACTTCTGGCATGCGATTAGGTACCGCCGCCGTTACCACTAGGGGATTGAAAGAAGAGGATATGAAAAAAATTGTAGGACTTATTGACCGAGCCTTGCAGCACCATGCAGACGATGCGGTGCTTGCGCAGATAAGAGCAGAAGTCAACGCCTGGATGGTAAAATTTCCATTGTATTAAGCTAATATTTTAACGTGGCCTTAGATCAATACAAAGAAGAGAAAGAAGAAGGAATGTCCTTTTTGGACCACTTAGAAGCCTTGCGTTGGCACTTATTTCGCTCGGTAGCAGTTATTTTAATTTTTTCTGTAGTTGCCTTTATTGCAAAAGACATCGTATTTGGGGTCATCATCCTTGGTCCTTCTAAAATTGATTTTCTTACCTATCGGATGTTATGTGAGCTTAGCAGCTACCTTCAGCTTCCTGCTTTGTGTATTGATAACCTCCCCTTTACCATTCAAAGCAGACAAATGACGGGACAGTTTTCCATGCACATGACCTCAAGTATTGTAGTAGGCCTCGTCGCAGCTTTTCCCTATGTATTTTGGGAAATATGGAAATTTATTAGCCCAGGACTTTACGAAAAGGAAAGAAGGGCCGCAAGAGGGGCTGTATTTTTTGTGAGTTCTTTATTTTTATCAGGGGCCCTTTTTGGATACTATGTCCTTACCCCCATGTCTATCAATTTTTTGGCCAACTACCAGCTAGACCCTAGCATTACCAATGAATTTGATGTGACTTCTTATGTGTCTACCCTGACCATGTTGGTTTTGGCCTCTGCAGTCATGTTTCAATTGCCCGTAGTAGTGTATTTTCTTTCCATGTCCGGAATTGTTACTTCTAAGATGTTGAAGTCCTACAGGAGGCATTCTATTGTAATTATATTGATCGTATCGGCACTTATTACTCCTCCAGATGTGGTCAGTCAACTGTTGATCGCCATGCCGATTTTGGTATTGTATGAAGCAGGGATTATAATTGCCAAAAGGCTAGAAAAGCAAAGAGAATTAAAGGAAGCGGAGTTTGAAAAAAATAGAAGAGCTGAATAAAGACCATGACCAAGCGAATTGCCATAGGGGGAGATCATGCTGGGGTTGCCTATAAGGAGAAATTGATTCAACACTTACGCTCCCTGGGCCATGAGGTAAAAGACTTTGGTCCATACTCCATCGATTCGGTCGATTACCCAGATTATGTGCATCCCCTATGTCAAGGTATTGAAAAAGGCTCTTTTGATTGTGGAATCGTGCTTTGTGGAAGTGGAAATGGGGTTGCGATTACAGCCAATAAGCACCAAGGAATTCGAGCAGCCCTTTGCTGGAATGAAGAATTGGCAGCCTTGTCCAGGCAGCACAATGACGCCAATGTATTGGCAATACCCGCCAGATTTATTTCCTACGAATTGACTGAAAATATGTGTGATATTTTTTTATCTACGGATTTTGAGGGGGGAAGGCACTCGCATCGGGTCCAAAAAATTCCCTGCCAATAAAAAATCCCTTAAATCAAGGGATTTTTTATTGGAGCTATTGGATTATCTCCCTGCCACCTTCTTCTCTGCTAGTAGAAATGCATTGTAAAGGTTGGCCATTTTTCCAGATTTGCAGAGCTCTGAAAGGGCATAATCTTTATCTCCTGCTCGTACGGGAAAAGGAACAGGTATTCCTGATTCTAGAATGATTTGTTTTACCTCTGCTGCATTGAGTTCTGGGAAATGGGAGCGCAACACTGCTGCCAAACCAGCTACTGCGGGAGCTGCCATGGAAGTTCCCCCTTGAAACTCGTATTCATTTCCAGGCATGGTGGAATAAATTTCATCTCCGGGAGCAAAAATGTCCACAGACTCTTTTCCATAATTGGAAAACGTGGCAATCATGTCAGGGCCATAGCTTGGAGCAAGGGCTCCTACCGTGATGTAATTGTCCAAGGGACGTGCTCCACTTTTGCTGTAATGATCATTTGGATAATTGCTGTTTTTTGGATCATCTAGATCTATCCCGTCGTTGCCCGCTGCATGCACAAAAAGTACGTCTTTGGAAGCGGCATAGGCTAGAGCTTCTTGCACCCAGCTAGCGTGGGGAGAAAATTTCTTTCCAAAGCTTGCATTGATGATCTTGGCTCCGTGATCTGCAGCGTATCGTATGGCATGTGCTACATCCTTGTCGTATTCGTCACCGTCTGGGACAACTCTCAGGCTAATAATTTTTACATTTTGGGCCACGCCCTTTACCCCTTTTTTCGATTTTCTGTTTGCTGCTACTATCCCTGACACGTGGGTACCATGGCTTTCCTCAGGATCTCTGATGTCTGGATTTCCATCGCCGTAGCCAATTTCAGTGAGTATATAGGGATCATCTCCTACTTCAGCTCTTGCATTGAAATCCAAATTGAGATTGTAGTCAAGCTGGGCTTGGTAGTAGGCGACTCCACCTCTCAAATCAGCAAGGACCGTAGGTACATCCTGTCCTGTACCATATACTTGAAAAAGAATTTCCAGCAATTGTTCTTCTTCCTCGTTTACAGATTCATACTTTTGAAGGTCTTTGAAGGAATAAAAATCCTTGCCTAATTTTTTCTGTACGGTTTGGTCGGCAAGAGCCACCATCTTTTCTATTTGCTGGAGCTGAGCCAAGGAAGCAGTGGTTTCTGCTATTCGTGAATCTAATTCTTTCTTGGCTTGGCTTTGAAGGGTACTGTCCCCAATCTTTCTTGCCAAAATCCGAGTAAACTCCAGTTGCTCATGGTAGGACTCTCCAAGAAAATTATAGCCATGTACATCGTCCGCGTATCCATTTTGGTCATTATCCACCCCATCTCCGGGGATTTCTTTAGGATTTTCCCAAAACAATCCCTTCAAGTCCTCATGATCTAGATCAATACCTGAATCAATGATGGCCACTAGCACCCCTTGTCCTTTTCTTTTTTTGATTAGTTCCTCATAGGCTCTTTCTACACTCATGCCTGGAACGGTATCGAGCATAGGATCTAGGTGGCCCCATTTCTTGAATTCAGCTGGAGAAAGTTCGGTAACTCTCTGCTTGGAGCCTGCTGATAGAGAGGAGGAAGTCAACACGGATGAACTCGTACAACCAAGGACGAGGAAAGAGCAAACAGCTAGTACTAAGGCGGGAATTTGGCTAAATTTTATCATATCAATTGGATATTTATGACGGTATATTTTTTGGATTCCACTTCAGCAAATCGATTGGGTAGAAAATATCTGTAGATGGAGGGTATCGTAGGTCTTATTTTTTCTCATAAAGACCAGGGCTAGTCTCCTGGTAATTTTTTTGTAAAATAGGAAGTTCTTGTAAAAGGATGTTAAACTGCCCCTCTTCATCCAGAATCAGTTCTGGAGCTTGCTTTTGTATCATATAGTAAATTTGGGCTTTTTCCTCCAATTTTTTTTCTCGATTCAAATAGCTTTTTGACATGTTGTAATTCAAAAAGGGACCACCCAGCGAGATATTCAGGTAGGGGCTAGGATCATTGCCCATCACCAGGATTGATTTTCTTTTAGGGATGATATGGAGAGAATCTTCTAATACAAAATAAGTAGAGTCTTGAGAAGTACGGCTATTCCAATAATTCATTCCCAAAAAGGGTAGCCCTAAGGTCAATCCGTAGAATGCAGGTTTGGCAATTATTCCCCAGTTAAGATGGAGAAACAAGTGGGTGATTAAGTAGGTAAGGCCTGGGATAAAGATTACCAGTTGGTAGGAGGCCTGATTTTTAAAAAGGAAAAATAAGGTAGAGGAAAAGAAGAGCAAGAGTAAAATCAGTTGGCGCTGCTTTTGTTGATTGATGGTAGAGCCACGAAGAATTCCACCAAAAATGTAACCTACTATTGCAAGAAGCAAAGGAAAAATTGCAGGAATCAACCAACTCAGCATTGGCTGGTAGCTATAGCTGGGATAGCTAAAGAAAATAGGCCAAACTTGAAGAGCTTGTTCTAGCCCATCGTTCCAATAATAAAACAAGAGGATAGAAATAATGGGAAGTGCAAAGCCAATGAGGGTAAGGAAAAGTTGGCGAAAGGAAAAGCCAGAAATAACCAAGCCTGAAAATATAAGATAGGGCAGAAAAAATAGAAAATGCAGGTGGAAGCCCGTGGCTAATCCTCCATAAATTCCTATGAGTAAGGTAGATTCATTACTTTCCTTTTGTAAGACGGTTTGAGAAAAAAGTTGCCCTAGTGCTAAAATTAAAAAGGTGCTCCCCAAAAGCGTGGGAGATAATTGTCTCAAGTCGAAAGAAAAATAAAACAAAGCCGCCATAATGATGGCAGGGAGATAGGTGTTTTCGTCAAAAACTCGAAATTTGATCAGGGTACTATTCCAATAGTAAATTTGTGTGCCCACCAGAATGATTCCTAACAGTTCGTAGACCCATTCACTCCTTCCAAAAACAGAATGAATGGCCATGAAAACCCCAGCCGAAAGTGGGCCTGTATCGTCTATAATATCTACATACAGCAAATACCCTTCGCTCAATCTTTCTCCTAAAACCATCCACAATAAAGTGGGGCTAGTAGTAGGAAAAGTAAAGAATAGAGCGGACACCAAACTGACTACCACCAGGTAGATTGCAATACCGAATAGTCGAAAAGGATCGTTGACTCTAAAGAAGTTAAGCAAGGCCTGTAGTCGCTTAGGTTGGTTTTGGGTCGAAATTAAAGCATGCCCGAGTAAATCACTAAATTTGTAGTATAATTACTTCAGATGGAAAGCAAAAGACAATTAAAGTACGCAAAATTAATTCAAAAAGAACTAGGGGATATTTTTCAGAAGGAGGCAAGGCATGTTATAGGTCCTGGCCTGGTTACCCTAACGAGGGTATTGATGAGTCCAGATCTGGGATTGGCAAAGGTGTACCTGAGTTGTCTTTTTGGAGATACCAACGCCAAAATAGAGAGCATCAATACCCATAAAAAAGAAATCCGCCACGCCTTAGCCAAGCGAATCGGAAAGTCGGTAAGGGTAATTCCAGAACTAGCCTTTTTCCCAGATGATTCTGCCAGTTATGCTCAACACATGGATAAGATCATTTCTGATCTGGAAATTCCCCCAGCGCCAATGGACGAATTAGAAGATGACGAGTAATTTCCTCAAGATATGGTGAATACCAGCTCCTTCATTGCTAAGCGATATTTTAAAAGTAAGAAGAAACAGCACTTCATTACCTTACTTTCTTGGCTTGCAGTAGTTGGGGTAGCGGTGAGTACCATGGCTTTGGTTGTGGTGATGTCCGTATTTAACGGATTGGAAGAAGTCATTCGTGGTTTATTTGCCAGCTTTGACTCAGAACTTAAGGTAGCTCCCACGCAAGGGAAGAGTTTTGAGGTTTCAGAAGATTTTTTGAAAGCCGTTGCTGCTTTGGAAGGAGTCGAAGACGTCGTTGAAGTGATTGAGGACAATGCCCTTTTAGAATATAGAGGCAACCAACAAGTAGCACGAGTCAAGGCCGTTTCTTCAAATTTTTTAGATAAGGAGAGATTTTCCCAAGGATATTTCTGGGGGGACACTTCTTTGGGTTCGTCCCAAAGGCCTGGCGTCATCTTGGGTAGAGGCCTTGCCCATTCCCTCTCGGTAAACTTGGGGGAGTTTAATGCTCCACTTACTGTCTATTACCCCAAAACCCCTCCTTCTTCGGGTAGTCTTGATCCCAGCCGCTTGTATGCTCAAGCTTCTCTTGAGCCGAGGGGATTCTTTAGCATTGAACAAAGTTTTGACAACGGGTACGTCATAGTCCCTCTTGAATTTTTTCAAAATCTTTTAGAATATGGACCCAAGCGAACTGCCTTAGAAATCAATGTAAAAGAAGGCTATTCTATCGCAAAAGTACAAGAATCCCTGCTCCTACATTTGGGATCCAAATTTTCAGTAAAAAATGCTGACGAGCAGCATGCTACCTTGATCCGTACGGTTAAACTTGAAAAGCTTTTTGTTTTCCTCACACTCACCTTTATACTAACACTTTCTTCTTTCAACATTTTCTTTTCCCTGAGCATGTTGGCCATAGAAAAGAAAAAAGATATTGGCATTTTGAAGTCTTTGGGGGCTTCATCCTCTTTGATTCGTGCTATTTTCCTCAAGCAAGGGGCCATAATTGCTTTTTCTGGTGCCTTATTGGGCTTGGTGCTAGGTATAGTGCTTGTCCTGTTGCAACAGCAATTTGGGTTGATTTCATTAGGAATTTCTTCAGGGGTGATCGACGCCTATCCGGTGAAAATCAATTTACTCGATTTGCTGGGTATTGGACTTGCTTTGATTGGAATTACCCTGGCGGTATCCTGGCGCCCTGCATGGATAGCTTCTCAAGTGGATACCTTGGAGGCGTCTTGAAGCAAAAAATTCCTTTTCGTGCAGAAAGAGATGAACTGATTCCCTTATTTTAGAAAGATTTTTAAAAGCCTCTATGGAAAAAACGAGTGTGGATGTTGTCGTAGTTGGCCTTGGAGCCGTAGGTTCAGCTACCCTTTATCAACTCAGTTTGAAGGGGGCCCAAGTACTAGGTATAGATCAATTTACTCCTCCTCATACCTTGGGTTCAAGTCACGGAGAAACTCGCATCACCCGACTTGCCGTAGGCGAAGGGGAAGAATACGTAGCCCTGGCCAAGCGTTCTCATGAATTATGGGATCAAATTGAGTTCCAATCTGGGAAAAAGATAAAAAATCGTACGGGGGGGCTTTTGATCGATTCGGCTGAGGTGGCTTGGTCCAAACATGGTGCAGAAGGATTTTGGGAGCGCACGCTAAGGTATGCTCAAAACCAAGGCATTGAACATAGACTTCCGAATGTCCAAGAACTATCTGCAACCTTCCCAGGGCTTCAACTCCCAGCAGGTAGTAAAGTGTATCAAGAGAAAGAAGCGGGATACCTTTTTCCAGAGGTAGCTATCCAAGCTCAACTGGATCTAGCAAAAAAAATGGGGGCAAGCATCTGGACCGAAACGAAGGTAAAGGCCATCTTGCCCCAAGGCGAAAAGTTTGTAGTGGATGTAGGTTATGCAAAAGTAGTTTGTAAAAAACTAATCCTAAGTGCTGGAGGCTGGGTCAAAGATTTTTTACCTGAGCAGCAGCGCAAGCAACTACGTATCTGTAGACAGGTGCTCTACTGGGTAGAAGTAGATCAAAATTTTACCGATTGGAAGCAGTATCCGGTATGGATGTGGGGATTTGGCCCTAATCCGGAAGATTTTTTGTATGGATTTCCTTCCCTAGATGGGAAGACCATCAAGGTAGCTACCGAATCCTTTCTTGAAGTAGATCATCCAGATCAACTAGAGCGAGAGGTGAGTCAAGAAGAGATTGAAACCTTCTGGGAGACCAAAATAAATGGGAGAATCCAGGGCTTACGCAAAAAGGTAACCCAAGCGGTGGTTTGCTTTTACACGGTAACTGAAGACGGAAAATTTATCCTAGAGGAGATGCAGGGCAATCCAAACTTTTTATGGGTTTCGGCTTGCTCCGGACATGGATTCAAGCATTCTGCTGCCCTCGGAGAAGTTTTGGCCCAGAAAATGGGCTGGTAAGGCTATTACTTGCCAAGTTACACGCTATACTGAAGTGAATGTGCTATTTTTGTGCCTGATTTACATGACCTAGGCATGGCAAAAAAACATGGGATTGCGCTCGAGCCAGAAGAAAAGAGGAAGCTGAGTAAGCAGAATCTGAGTAAGTTGAAGGGCATTTTTCAATTTATTCTCCCCTACAAGGGGGCCTTTTTCCTAGGAACTATTTTTTTGTTTTTATCCTCCCTCACTTTGTTGAGCTTTCCCTATGTAGCAGGTAAATTGATCGATACTGCTCAAGGGACTAATTGGATTTTTACCGACCTCAATCACATCGCCTTCCTATTGATAGGTATTTTGGCAGTACAAAGTGTTTTTTCCTTTTTTCGTGTTCGGTTATTTGCCCAGGTTTCTGAAAAATCCATGCGGGACATTCGCTTGGCGGTTTATTCTCGTTTGATTCGCTTTCCCATTCGTTTTTTTGATCAGCGAAGAACAGGAGAGTTGATTAGCCGAATTACTGCAGACGTCGGGCTTTTACAAGATACCTTTTCTACCACCCTGGCAGAACTCTTTCGACAAGTAGTCACCTTAGTGGCAGGGATTATTTTTTTATTTATCAACACTCCCAAGTTGACCTTTTTCATGTTGGGTACATTCCCCGTTTTGGTTGTGATTGCGATGATTTTTGGAAAATATATTCGTAGGCTATCCAAAAAGACCCAAGATCAATTGGCTGAGGCAAATGTAATTGTAGAGGAAACCTTACAATCCATTGCTACGGTAAAATCTTTTGTTGGAGAATCTTATGAAACAAACCGGTATGCCAATGGGCTTAAAAAAGCAGTGGCTATTGCCCTCCAAGCCGCAAGCTTCCGAGGGGCCTTCATTTCCTTTGTCATTTTTGCACTCTTTGGAGGCATTGTAGGGGTCATGTGGTATGGAGCTAGCCTGGTAGCCACCGGAGAATTAAGCGTAGGCGAGTTAGTATCTTTTGTCTTGTATACCACTTTTATTGGAGGTTCGATCGCAGGCCTTGGAGACATCTACAGCCAATTGCAAAGGGCTATCGGGAGTTCGGAAAGGGTACTTGAACTTTTAGAAGAAGAGTTGGAACCCGAGCAAGGACAAATCATTTCTACCCTTACAGGAGAAATCGAGTTTAATCAGGTGAGTTTCTCATATCCCACTCGACCTGAAGTAGAGGTGCTCCAAGAAATATCCTTTCATATTCGTCCTGGAGAAAAAATAGCCTTGGTAGGACATTCTGGAGCTGGAAAATCTACCATCACTCAATTGCTTCTTCGATTGTACGAAGCCAGCCAAGGCACAATACTTGTGGATGGATATCCCCTGAATGCTTGGCAATTAAAATCGCTGAGAAGTAAGATGGGAGTAGTCCCCCAAGAAGTACTCTTGTTTGGAGGTAGCATTCGTCAAAATATTGCCTATGCAAAGCCTGAAGCCTCGGAGGAGGAAATCATTTCTGCGGCTAAAAAGGCAAATGCTTGGCAATTTATTTCTCAATTTCCGGAGGGCTTAGACACCTTAGTAGGGGAGCGAGGCATCAAACTTTCGGGAGGGCAAAGGCAACGGGTAGCCATTGCCAGGGCGATACTAAAGGATCCTGTCCTACTCATTTTGGATGAAGCCACCTCCTCTTTGGATGCGGAGTCAGAAGTTTTGGTACAGGAGGCCTTGGATTTGTTGATGAAAGGAAGAACTTCTCTCATTATCGCACATAGATTGGCTACCATACGAAAGGCAGATCGAATCTTGGTCATCCACGAAGGAAAAATCGTGGAACAGGGCACCCACCGAGAGCTGGTAAAAAAATCCTCTGGTATCTATGCCAATTTGGTGAAACTTCAATTTGCAGATTAATCCAAATTGTGTGCGGTGAGGGACTTGGTGAGTCCTCCCACTTTTTCTTTTAGTATTGAAGAACCTGGAAAAAGTACGCGCATTTCTCCTTCATTTAGAAGTCGAATTTCATCCAAGTATTGTTCTGCGTCCACGGGATCCCACTTTTGAAAGCGACTTAGTTTGGTTTTTGTGAGTAAAAAAAACACCAAGGACCTAGGCATATATTGGGCAAAAGGAAGTGCATAATGGGCTTCTATAGGGAAAGACAGATTGGGAGTCTGAATAAAATGAGTTTTTCCAACACGAAGAATTTCAGCCGCCATTTTTTGTTGATTTTCAAAGGTATAGAGATGCTCAATGACTGAGTTGGAAAACACCAAATCAAATTGGCAATCTTCAAATTCTTTCATGTCTGTAGCATCTCCTTGCATGGAGCTAAGAGAAGCATGGCTTGTTGTTTCTAATTGCAGATTTAGTAGCGTGATGTGAATGTTAGGGTGAATTAGCAATTGACTATTCTTCCAAAAGTAGGCGGTCCCGCCTACGTCAAGGATCTTCACAGGTTTGTCTAAACTAAAGTTTTTGAAAAATAAACTTTCAAAAGTTTGCAGACGTTTGGCACGGAATTTATGCCCTAAAGACTGTGGATGATCGGAAGATGAAAAAAAATCTACTAGGGAGGGCATGCTAAATTTATTCGAAGAACAAGTATAATTTAATTCAAAAGTAATAAGCCTTGACAAATTCTTTCTTATTTTTGCATGGTTTACCTGTAAAGCCCTTGCCTATTCCATTTTTAAGGACAAGACTATATTTATTTTCATCTAGATTTTTATGAAGAAAAGATTTGATATTTATTTTCCCTGGTTGTTTACAATCAGTGATTTTTTAGCCTCTCTGCTTTCTTTGGCCCTAGCTAATTTTTTTCTTCAGCGTATGCAAGTATTGGGACAAACGCAATTTTCCGCATTTCTTCCCCTAGCACTGCTGTGGATCCTAATTTCTATTCTTAGAAAGGATTACAAGATCGGACGTACCGATGAATACGACCAAACACTCTCTAGCCTATCTGTCTCCCTACTTTGGTTTTTAGGTGCCACTGCGATTCTTTGGACTCCTCTCCAAGTGGGCAATTACCGATGGATTCAAATCGGATCCCTAGGTACTATCCTGGGGCTATTCATGGGAATATTTAGGGTAGCGGTCCACATGATGCTTAGAAAATACCGAGCTTCAGGAAATAACTATCAAAATGCAGTGATCGTAGGGAAAGGTACCACTAGCCCCAAGTTGGTGGATGTGCTTAGAATTAGAAAAGATTTTGGAATTAATTTTTTGGGATATTTTGATGATCAATCCGATTGTGAGCAGACCCGTGGTGGTATAGCAGAACTATTTAATCAGGCGACAACGTTGAATTTGGATTTGATTTATATTCATGAAAAACTAGATGCAGGTCTGGTTAAGCAAGTCATTGATTTTGCAGAGGAGCATTACATCAAGGTGAAAATGATTCCTGGACAAAGCCTTCAATTGGAAAAGAGCTTATCCTTTTCGAGGTATGGAGATTTTTTTGTCATCAACGTCAATGAAATTCCTCTCGATAGCGTATTGAATCGAATGGCAAAACGAGTCTTTGACTTGGCTTTTGCCGGTATGGTTGCCGTCTTTATTTTGTCTTGGCTTATCCCTTTGGTTGGGTTGTTGATCAAACTTGAATCCAGAGGGCCAATTTTCTTTATCCAGAAAAGAAATGGTTTAAATAATCGGGTATTTAATTGCCTAAAGTTTAGATCCATGACTCCTAACGACTATGCAGACTCTTTGCAGGCAACTAAGGAGGATCCCCGAGTTACTCGTATTGGTGCATTCTTGAGACATACCTCTTTGGATGAAATGCCGCAGTTTTTGAATGTAATCATGGGGAACATGTCTATTGTAGGCCCACGGCCACATACCCTACCCATGAATGAAACATTCAAAAATCAAATAGTACGCTACAATGCTCGCCACAAAATCAAGCCAGGCATCACCGGTTTGGCTCAGGTAAGAGGGTATAGAGGGGAAATTGAAAATAACTTTCAAATTCGCTCTCGGGTAAGGCTGGATGCTTTTTATATCAACAACTGGACCTTCCTTTTGGATATTGAGATCATGATCAAGACCGTATACGAGTTGATATTCAACCGAGAAAATGCCTATTGATTCGGCTTATAGATGTAATTTTTGTCATTCTACCCAGGGTACTACTTTTTTAGCTACAGAGCGCATGCTTGGTCTCGGAGGAACATTTTCCTACATGGCCTGTGCCTCTTGCGGATCTCTTCAGCTTATCGATGTTCCGAAGGATCTCTCCGCATATTATCCCAACACGTATTATTCTTTTTCCTCCTTACAGTATTCCACATTTTTTCGGAGAGCTTTTAAAAAGCTTCGCATGAACGCATTTTTGAATTCTGGATGGCCTTTTTTCTCCCCTCCATTTGGGGATTGGCTATTAAAGCTCAACCCCTCCTTCCACCAACGAATAGCAGATGTGGGATGTGGTTCGGGCCAACTTTTGTATGAGATGAGCATCTCAGGGTTTACAGATTTGCACGGATTTGATCCATTTTTACGGGAAACTAAGAAAATAAGTTCTGGACTTACCCTTTGGAAGTCGGACATCGCCTCTTCAGGGCTATGCTTTGACCTAATCATGATGCATCATTCCTTCGAACACATGGATAATCCCAGAAGGGTGCTCCAAGATGCGTTTGGTGCCTTAGCTCCTGGAGGGATTCTCCTTGTCCGATGTCCCGTGACAGATGCCCTCCTGTGGAGAGAAAAAGGCCCTTTATGGGTGCAGCTAGATGCTCCAAGACACTTACATATTCCCAGTACGAATGGGTTTCAAGTGGCCGCTAAAGAAATAGGCTTTTCCATCAGGGAGATAATTTTCGACTCTACCGGTTTTCAATTTTGGGGAACCGGCCTCTACGAGCGAGGAGAGATTTTGGATAGAAGCAAAATCAAGATCCATTTTACCGCTCAAGAACTTGCTGCATGGGAAGAAAAAGCCAAGCGGTATAATCAATCTGGAGAAGGGGATCAGGCCTGTTTTTATTGTCAAAAGCCCAAAATATAAGAAGGTATGAAGCAAATGGGAAAATACTATTTGGCTTTACTTCCCCCCGATCCCATTGAGCAAGAGATACGAGCGATCAAAGAACTTCTAAAGTCCAAGTTTAATGTCAAGTATGCCTTGAATTCTCCCTCCCATGTTACCCTTAAAATGCCCTTTAGTTACCAAGAAGCAAAAGAGGAGAATTTGGTAAAGCAATTGACCTCTTTCCTTCATAATTATACCCCTTTTTCATTGAAAATTTCGGGGCTTGGTCACTTTGGAAAGCGAGTAATCTTTCATCCCATACTTCTTTCAGAACCACTTTCGACGCTTCAAGCTGCATTAGGTGCATATTGTAAAAAATCCTTGCACCTCCCCTTAGAGTTAAGTGATCAAAATTTCCAGCCTCACCTAACTTTAGCCTACAAGGACCTCAAAAAGGATATCTTTACGGAGGCCTTGGCATTTGCTAAAGCCTATCCTATCGAAGTAGAATTTGAAGTAGAAAAGCTTTTCTTGATGAAAAGAACACAGGGGCGTTGGAATATCCAAGCTCCCCTTCCTTTGGGCAATCCTCTTGCTTAGTTCTGGTCAACTATAAAATGTAGTTTTAGTGTATCTATATCCTGCTGTTCTAGACCTTTTTCTTTGCAATCGAAACATTTTGCCCTCTAATCCTGATTTAAATGTATAGCATGGCGCCCATGAAAAAAGCACTTGTAATAGGTTCAGGAATCGCAGGAATCGCAGCTTCCATTCGGCTTGCAGTAAAGGGATATCAGGTGGAGGTATTTGAAGCCAACGCCTATCCAGGAGGAAAACTTTCACAAATCGAAGTATCAGGGTACAGATTTGATGCAGGGCCTTCTCTATTTACCCTTCCCGAGCAAGTGGAAGAATTATTTCAATTGGCAGGAGAAGATCCGAGCAAGCATTTTGATTACGAGAAGTTAGAAGTGGCTTGCCATTATTTTTGGGAAGATGGAATTCACCTAAAAGCCTATGCTGAACCCCTTCGTTTTGCCAATGAGGTAGCAAACCTTCTGGGTGAGCCCAGGGACCGAATTCTGGAGGCGCTGAAGCAATCTGCCTTTCTATACCAGCACTTAGCTCCTTTGTTTATGCACAAGTCCTTACACAAATGGCAGACCTGGGTAGGGTCTAAAGCACTTTCAGCCTATTTCAAGCTAGGAAAATTGGGTATTTTTTCCACGATGAATAAGGAAAACGAGCGCCTGTTTTCACATCCAAAAATGGTGCAGTTATTTAACCGCTATGCCACCTACAACGGTTCCAATCCCTACCAAACTCCAGCTACTCTCAATATCATTCCGCATTTAGAATATAATATTGGAGCCTTTTTTCCTAAAAAAGGAATGCATGATATCACTCAGAGCTTGTATTCCCTCTCCTGCAGACTTGGGATTCGCTATCATTTCGATTCTCCAGTGCAGGAAGTTCTGGTAGAAAAAGGTAGAGCCCTAGGCCTGCTGGTACATGATAAAAAGGTAGAAGGACAGGTGGTCGTCAATAATATGGACATGGTCAATGCCTACAAAACCATTTTGAAGAAACAACCTCAGCCTAAAAAATTACTCCATCAGCCTAAGTCCAGTTCGGCCTTGATTTTTTATTGGGGAATTTCTCAGCAATTTTCCCAGCTCGGATTACACAATATCTTTTTTTCGGAAGACTATGCTTCTGAATTTGACCATATCTTCAGCAAAGGGAGTATCTTTTCTGATCCCACGGTCTACCTCAATATCACCTCTGTTTGTAAGCAAGATGATGCCCCGAAGGGATGCATGAATTGGTTTACCATGATCAATGTTCCCAACAATCAGGGCCAAGACTGGGAAGTGCTGATTGCTGCAGCTAGAAAAAATATTTTACAAAAGTTGAGCCGTGTTCTGAAAACGGACATCGCTCCCTTGATTCAGGTAGAAGAAATCCTGGATCCCAGGAGTATTGAGTGCAAAACTTCTTCTGCTTTGGGAGCCTTGTATGGCAACAGTTCCAACACCCGATTTGCAGCATTTCTTAGGCATCCCAATTTTTCCTCCACCATTCAAAACCTCTACTTCTGTGGAGGATCCGTGCATCCTGGGGGAGGGATACCCTTGGCTTTGCTTTCTGCCAAAATCATGTCAGAAATGGTGCCCAAATAAAAAATTGCATGCAAGTCCAAGAAAACTAAAACAAAAAAAGGCCCGGAAGATATCCTGGGCCATTTCTTCAATTACTACCATTAGCGAACTCTTTCTGCTTGATTAAAGAAAAAATTACCTTCAATGGCAGCATTTTCGTCAGAGTCTGATCCGTGCACGGCATTAGCCTCTATAGATTTTGCAAATATTTTGCGGATGGTGCCTTCTGCTGCTTGTGCAGGATTAGTAGCACCAATGAGCGTGCGGAAATCTTCCACCGCATTTGCTTTTTCCAAAATGGCAGCAACAATTGGTCCTGAAGACATGTAGGCACACAAATCCTTGTAAAAAGGCCTTTCGCTGTGTACAGCATAAAATTTACCAGCCAATTCTGGGGTCAATCGAGTAGCCTTCATGGCTACTATGTTGAAGCCTGCCGCTTCAATCATTTTGAAAATTGCGCCAGTGTTGCCTGCCTCAAAAGCGTCTGGCTTAATCATGGTGAATGTTCTGTTTCCTGCCATGGGATTGGAGTTTCATTGGTTTGTTTCGGGTGCAAAAGTAGGTCTTTTTGAATCAAAATTGACTGTGTCAATAATAATTCTCTTCTACCCACTTCAGGATCAATGCTTTCCTGCTTTGGGATTTGTCTAAAATTTACTGACCTTTGCTGCCTCTGGAGCCTTTGGTGCAGCTGAAACGAATAAATGGAAGCTTTAGGTACGTTTAAAAAAGAACTTTCCTCTGCGAGGAAAATAGTCATTACCACTCATGTAAAGCCAGATGCCGATGCGCTAGGCTCCTCCTTGGGACTTTACAATTACCTTATTCGAAAGGGTCATGAGGTTACCGTCATTACCCCTTCTGACTACCCTTATTTTTTGACTTGGATGAAAGGTAACGATGAGGTTTTGGATTTTTCTTCCTATACAGATAGGGAAAAAGCACAGGCCAAGTTAACGACTGCAGAAATCATTTTTTGTTTGGATTTTTCTGCCCTAGATCGAGTTAATGCCATAGGCGATTTGATTCGGAAATCCAATGCCTATATTGTCAATATCGATCATCACCAAGATCCGGAGGACTTTGCCGACTTCAGGCTTTGGAGTACAAGTGCTGCGGCTACCTGCGAGCTCGTCTACGAGTTGATCGTAGCCTTGGGAGACCAAGCCTTGATCGATAAAGCCATCGCTTCGTGCTTGTATGCAGGGATTATGACCGACACCGGGGGATTTCGCCATCCCAATACCACTAAAAATGTACACTTAGTAGTGGCAGAATTGATAGAGGCTGGAGCGGATTCTGCCAAAATTGCCAATTTGATTTACGACTCCAATTCCATCAATAGACTCAAATTTATTGGATTTGCTATTACCCGAAGGTTGGTAATCTTAAAGGATTTACATACTGCGTATTTTGTGATCAGTAAAAAAGATCTTAAAAAATATCAAAGCCAAACTGGGGATACGGAGGGATTGGTAAATTATGCCTTATCTTTGGAAGGAATAAAGTTGGCTGCTTTATTTTCCGAGCGTGAGGACGGCATCAAAATTTCGTTTCGTTCTAGCGTGGAAGTACCTGTAAATAAATTCGCGGCGGACCACTTTCAAGGAGGAGGTCACGTGAATGCAGCCGGTGGTAAATCTTCTTTGAGCTTAAAGAAAACCGTGGAGCGATTCGAGTCCTTGGTACAGGAGCATCAAGAAGCTCTTTTCCACGCTCAAGTAGAATCCATTCATTAATCTAAACGCGTTACATGTTGAAATTCATCCCCTCAATTATGAAAAATTACAAACCCCTTATCCTTGTTCTTGCCTTGATTACAGGGGTGAGCACGCTTTCTTCTTGTCAGAAAACCAAGGTTACCGAAAAGGATGCCATCGAATATACCTACATCAAAGAAGGTAGCGAAAAGCCTAAAAATGGTGACTTTGTACTATACAACTTGGTTATCTTAACTCAGTCAGATTCCACCATTTACAGTACTTTAGAACAGCCCTTCCCAGGATATTTAATGGCCAACGATACCATTAAACCACAAAATGGTATGGATGAGATCTTCCTAAGTTTGAGAAAAGGTGATTCAATCACTTTTGAAGCGGCTGCCAAGCTTATTTTTAGTGGCAACCAGCCTTCTCCCATCAAGGAGGACGATGTAATCAAGGTTAGATTGGGAGCTTACGAGGTAAAAACAGAGGCAGAAATGCAGGCCTTCTACGAAGAAGCCATGCAGAAAGAGCAAGAAAGAGCAGCAGAGCGGGCAAAAGTATTGATGGTGGAAGAGTCCAAGACCATCGAAGCTTACTTAGCGAAGAATAATTTGAATGCTCAAAAATCCCAAAACGGACTGTTTTACATTATTGAAAAGCCTGGTATTGGCCCAGAAACTACCCCAGGAACTACCATGTATGTTAACTATGCCGGCTATCTACTTGATGGCACCCTGTTTGATACCTCCTGGCCTGATCTTGCCAAAGCAAATAATATGTTTAGTGAAGAAAGACCTTATGAGCCTTTGCCTGTAAATGTGGGAACCGGTCAAGTTATCCCAGGATGGGATGAAGGCTTGATGCTTTTGAAAAAAGGATCCAAAGCCAAGTTTATCATTCCTTCTCCTCTAGGATATGGAGAGGGTGGAGCAGGGGCGATGATTCCGGCCAACTCTATCTTGGTTTTTGACGTAGAAGTTACCGACGTACAAAAATAATCCGGCATCCTCATTTTCCTTTAAAAAACCATAGCTATGAAATCCAATGGTGTTGCAGCAATCGCCTTTCTAGTTTCGCTGTTTTCTTTGATTTCTTGTATTGATCCAGATCAGACCCAAGAGGTGATCTTGCAAAAAGATAAAGAAGCCATAGAAAAATTTCTACAGGAGAATCCCATCTCGGCTGTAAAAGAATACAGTGAACCCATTGAAGGGTTTTATATGTTTTGGCAAGTATCTACCAAGGAAGCCAGGAATAGTATTTCCAGAGGGGATACCGTCACCGTCAATTACATCGGAAAGACCCTAGACAAGAAAATTTTCGATACTTCAATTGAGCAAGTAGCCAAAGACAATGGGATTTTTAATTCCACAAGAAAATACCAGCCCTTACGCTATGCTATCGGATATGGATTTACCATCTCGGGATTTGAATTTGCACTTTCTATGATGCATCCTGGGGAAAAGGCTACGGTGATCTTTCCTTCCAGATTGGGATATGGAACTCAGGCAAGCGGGTCTATCCCTCCGAATTCTCCATTGATATTTGAGCTTGACTTACTTCAAGTAGCCAAGGGGCCGAATTTGAATCCATGATGCGTAACTATATTCTTTTTGCCTTTCTTTTAGCCCTCACCTTGAGTTCATGTGAGACGCCCAATCCTTTTGATCAAGGTCCTGCCTATGATTTTGAAGGCAATCTGGCTATTGATAGAAAGAAGATTGCAGCGTATTTAGACACTGCAAAAATTGATAGTATCTATAGAATTCACGATCCTAGTGGAGTAGTAATTATCGTTCAAAAAGAGGGAGTGGGTACCCGGCCATCCTCCAATACAGTTGTCTATACCGATTACATAGGAAAGCTGATGCAAGGAGGTACCGTGTTTGACACTTCCTACGAGTCTGTTGCCCGTGCCAAAAATATTTTTGTTGAAGGCAGGGTGTATAAACCTTTTAGTTTTGTAGTAGGGGCTTCCAGTGTGGTGACAGGATGGGATTTTGCCTTTAGAAGGCTAAGGCCATTATCTAAGGCTGTCCTTGTCATTCCATCTCCTTTGGGCTACCAAAGTCAAAAAAGCAATCCCAAAATTCCAGAAAACTCCGTCTTGGTTTTCCAAATTGACTTTTTAGGAATAGATTAAAAAGAAGGGCCGAAAGGCCCTTCTTTATTCCATTTACTTTAATGAGCTGAAATGTTTGATTGTTTTGGCAAAGGACCAATGCCTCTCCTTCGAGCTAATTTTTTTCTAGAACCGTGCTCTTTAGCCTACAAAAATCTTGTTAACTTGGGAGTAATAAATTGCTTTGCATGAGTTGGCCAATAGACCTTTCCCTAGTATAGAGATTTAAACCCAAACCCTAAAATTTTTATGAAAATTGGTATTATCCGTGAGGGTAAAGTTCCTCCGGATCATCGTACCCCATTTACGCCACAGGGTATTAAAGAGATTCAACGGGCGTATGGATCCAAATTTTCTTTTTTTGTACAATCTAGTACCCTGCGTTGTTATTCCGATGAGGAATATAGGGACTTAGGGATAGAAGTGGTGGAAGATATTTCTCAGGCAGATCTTTTATTTGGGGTAAAAGAAGTCCCCATTTCTCAGTTGATTCCAGGGAAGACGTATTTTTTCTTTTCCCATACCATAAAAAAACAAGCCAGAAATAGGGCATTGCTGCAGGCTATTCTATCCAAATCGATTCGTTTGATTGATTACGAAGCGCTCAAAAACGAAGAGGGAGCTCGTGTGGTTGCTTTTGGAAGGTGGGCGGGTATCGTAGGGGCTTACAATGCTTTCTGGACTTATGGCAAAAAGACAGGTTTGTTTGAATTGAGAAGGGCGGTAGAATGCGAGGACTTGAAAGATTTGAAGCAGGAACTTAAAAAAGTGGTCCTTCCTCCCATAAAAATTGTCGTTACGGGGAAGGGTAGGGTTGGAAAGGGAGTTCTTGAGATTCTGAGAATACTAGACATAAAGGAGGTAAGCCCAAAGGAATTTATTCATGGGTATTTTGAAGAAGCGGTTTTTGTAGCCTTGTCCTCCTCAGATTATAACCGAAGAAAATCAGATGGAGGGTACGATCAAATGGAGTTTTATGCTGCTCCAGAAAGATACGAAAGCCATTTTCTAAAGTATGCAGAAGTCGCCGAGCTCTTCATTGCTTCAGCCTTTTGGGATCCTCGAGCTCCTAGGCTTTTCGAATTGAAGGACTTGCGCTCACCTGACTTTTCCATCTCTGTCATCGCGGATATCACCTGTGATATTGATGGCTCTGTGCCAACCACGTATCGGGCATCCAGTATAGCTAAGCCTGTATACGATGTAGATCGAGTCAGCACCAGAGAATTGCCCGCTTTTGGCAAGCAAGACAGTATTTCGGTGATGGCCATTGACAATCTTCCTTGTGAGTTGCCTAGGGAAGCTTCTTCTGAATTTTCAGAGCAACTTAGTACCTGGGTGATTCCAGCACTATTGAGGGAGCCTGCCTCCATTCTAGAAAGGGCTACCATTGCTAGGGATGGAGATTTGACGGTGGAATACATGTACCTCAGCGATTATGTTAGCGACAAGGAGCTTGAAGATGAACAAGATTAAGCTCAATAGATACCTAGAATCTACCTTGCTCAAGCCAACGCTTACCAGTAAGGAAGTAGATCTCCTGGTAGTGGAAGCCGTAGAGGAGCAATTTGTAGGAGTTTGCGTACCTCCTTTTTGGGTCAAAAAAGTTAAAAGAGAGCTACAAAAAGAAGACATTCAGGTAGTTACCGTCATTGGATTTCCTTTTGGTTACGAAACAACAGAAACCAAAGTAGCTCAATTGAAAACAGCCCTAGCCGATGGAGCCGATGAATTGGACATGGTCTGGTCTCAAACTGCTTTTCATTCGGGTATGACCTGGCCAAAAATTGAAATTGCCCAGCTGTCTAAAATCTGTCACCAAGAGGAGCGGGTGCTAAAAGTAATTATTGAGACTGCCTACTTGACTCCTTCTCAGATTCAAGAAGCGTGTATCATTTGCCAAGATGCAGGAGCGGATTTTGTCAAAACGTCCACGGGATTTGCTCCCCATGGAGCTACATTGGAAGATATAGTGCTCATGCGAAAGACGCTTCCCTCTACGGTAGGAGTAAAAGCCAGTGGTGGAATAAAAACCTTAGAATTTGCCCTTGACCTGATTCAAGCTGGAGCCGATCGTATAGGTACCAGCGCAGCCAAATCCTTAATGGAGGCCTGGAGGGCAAGCCATACCTAAATTTTGTTTAGGTAAATCAGCACCAAAGGAAGAATAAAAAAGGTCAACAGAATATAGGCAAATACCACTACTCGGTAACTAGTAGATGCTTTACCCATAAAATTTGCCAATCCTACTGGAATTTTTCTGATTGCAGCAAAGGGTAAAAATACCAATGCCCCAACGCTATTAAAGAGCACGTGGACCAAAGCCAGGGCAATAGCTGCTTCTGGTTTGTATATGGAAGCAATCACGGCCGTGATGGTGGTCCCGATATTAGCCCCGACAATAAATGGGAAAGCTTTTCTGACCGATACTTTCTTGCTAGCAACCAATGGAACGACCAAGCAGGTGGTCACGGTGCTGGACTGAATTGCAGCAGTGAAAAATAGACCATAAAAAAATCCAAGGCCTGTTTTTTGAAAGACCAATTTATTGATGTCCTCAAATGAATTTTTCACAAAGGAGTTATAAATAGAAGAAGACAAAAATTTGATGGCTAAAAATACCAGAACCACAGAAATCGCAACCGCCAACAAGGGGTATCGTAATTGAGTAATTACCCAGGAGGTCAAGTCTCTTGTAAAGAGTTTGTTGTAAACGATGGGGCCATCAAAGGAATTGTCTGAAGCAAACCATCCTGCAATGTGAGCTGCCGTATTGGAAAGAAACCCGAAATAAAGTTCTAGAGGGAAAAGAAGAACTACGGTCAAAATATTAAAAATATCGTGGGAGATGCCTGCTGAGAAAGCCCTTCGGAATTCCTTCTTATTCATGATATAAGACAAAGACACCAAAGTAGAAGTTAGGGTAGTACCAATATTGGCTCCAAGTACGATAGGCACCGCTTGCTGTAAGGTGAGGTTGCCTGAGGCCACTATTGCCACCACACTTGCGGTTACCGTAGAACTGCTATGTATTAACGCAGTAACTAAAATCCCAATAAATAAACTGATAAAGGGATTTTGAGTGGCCGAAAGAAAATCCTTTACAATTCCCTCGTTAATATTACCTACCCCTATAGTCACCAAGTCGATGGAGAAAATAAAAAGTAATAAAGCCAGAAATACTTTTAGGTATTGGAGAATCTTGGAGGGTTTAGAGGACGGATGAAGTTCTTCCAAGGCAAAAATGGACTAAATGGGACCTACAGCAACAAACATTTCTCTTTTGATGATACCTGCGTAAGTAGGGAGGCCTTTTCAAAAGATATTCCTTACAAAAGTTGACTTTTTTTTCTCTAAAATCAATTTTTAGTCCGCCCAAGCCCCTAAGTTTTCCTTATTTTAACAATTTAATAATTCGTGTTGCCGAATATCTTAAGTAATTTTAGTCCCAATCTCACCTCCTCCCTATGGCCAAACAAAAGCCAATAGATCAAAATATTAATCAGCAAAAACTTTCAAAAAAGACGTACTGGATCTTTGATTTAGCAAAAAGTGAACGACCGTTTTTGATCATTACTTGTATCCTGATTTCCATTGCTGCGCTGATCACTGACTATACCTATGCGGCCATGTGGTTTGGATTTGCTTTGGCAGCCTATTCTGCCATTGCGAACGATAGCATTCAGACCATAGGAACGTTTATCGTTTCCAACCAGGCCACCAGATGGTATTGGCTATGGTTATTTATTGGCTTGATTTGGGTGGTAACCATTACCTACAGTTGGTTTGTGTTTAACGGAGACGTTTCATTTCAATTGCTGAGTACCACCGGTTTAGAGAAGGCTCCAGAGGAATTTGTATTTCTTCAATTGGCAGCTCCTATCGTGTTGTTGATTATGACCCGAATGAGGTGGCCCGTTTCGACCACTTTTTTATTGTTAAATGTTTTTACCTACAAAGCGGATACCATTGTTTCGGTCATTTCTAAAAGTTTCTTTGGCTACATTTTAGCCTTTGTTTTAGCCATCTTGGTCTGGTTTATTTTAGAGCGTTTCGTTGAAAATTACCTAAAAGGAAAGGCGAGGCCCTATTGGATGGTCCTGCAATGGATGACTTCGGGGACGCTTTGGGCGGTTTGGATCATGCAGGATGCAGCAAATATTGCGGTCTTTTTGCCTCGGCAACTCGATACGATGGAGTTTCTTGCCTATACGGGAATTGTCTTTTTTGGATTAGGACTCATATTTTACTTAAAAGGGGATAAAATCCAAGATATCATCAACGAGAAAACAAATGTTACCGATGTGCGCGCTGCTACCTTGGTGGATTTGGTCTATGCGGTAATCTTGTTTTATTTCAAGATGTATAACAATATTCCTATGAGTACTACCTGGGTATTCATTGGCTTATTAGCTGGGCGAGAATTTGCTATCGCCCTTGGAAAGCATGAAAAATCTAACAAGAAAACAGCCTGGTTGGTAAGGGCATTTCGCTTGGCGAGAAAGGACATAGGAAAGGCGCTTGCTGGCCTAGTGGTGTCCTTATTTTTAGCTATCATAATCAATGAAAAAGTAAGGCAGGAAATTTTTTCCCTTTTTCAGTAAACCGCAGGATCCTTGGAACTTTATTCTCACGAATATTTTATGAATGAGGCCTTAAAGCAAGCAAAGATTGCTTTTGAAGAAGGAGAAGTACCCGTTGGAGCGGTGGTAGTAGCAAAGAATAAGGTAATTGCCCGAGCCTACAACCAGACCGAAAAGCTAAATGATGTCACCGCGCATGCAGAGATTTTAGCGATTACTGCGGCATCCAATTACCTGGGATCAAAATACCTGGTGGATTGTAGGATGTACATTACCTTGGAGCCTTGTCCCATGTGTGCTGGGGCTTTGTATTGGGCCCAACTTCCAGAAATTTATCTGGGGGCTTCTGACCCAAAGAGGGGATACCGTAGTTGCAATCCAGACATGCTACATCCCAAAGCAAAAGTCTATGCTGGGATTTTAGAAAAGGAATCTTCCGAATTATTGCTTGATTTTTTTCAAAAAATGCGTAAAAAGTTGTCCTAGTTTCTTAGAACTTTTTCCCGAAAAACTTGGTTTTATAAATTGTGAAATTGTTTCGTACTAAATTTACAGCACACTAAATTTTCTTCTTATGGCTTTTGAACTTCCCGATTTACCTTATGCCCTCACTGCCTTGGAACCGCACATAGATGCGCGCACCATGGAAATCCATCATGGCAAGCACCACAATGCCTATGTGACCAATCTCAATGCTGCCATTGCGGGGACTCCCCTGGAAGGCAAATCTCTGGAAGAATTGATGAAAGTTGCTGGCTCCAATACGGCTGTAAGAAATAATGGAGGTGGGCATTGGAATCATAGTTTGTTTTGGCAAATCCTCTCCCCTTCAGGGGGAGGACTTCCTAGCGGAGAACTAGGGGCTGCTATAGATGCAAAATTTGGGTCCTTCGAAGCATTTAAAGAAATTTTTTCAAAAGCTGCAGCTACTCGATTTGGTTCGGGATGGGCTTGGCTATGTGTGGATACCAAAAAAGAATTATGCGTTTGTTCCTCTCCCAATCAAGACAATCCGCTGATGGATGTTTCCGAATGCCCTGGAACTCCTATTTTGGGTTTAGACGTCTGGGAGCATGCCTATTACCTACATTATCAAAATCGTAGACCCGATTACATTACTGCTTTTTGGAATGTAATCAATTGGCAAGAAGTAAGCAGAAGATACGCTGCTGCCAAATAACTGTTTTTTTACTTGGTTTTCTCACTCCCAGGCAGGCATGCTTGGGAGTTTTTTTGTTGAAATCTGAAAAATACGGTTCTAAAAAGGCAAGGCGCTACTTTTTGCCTACTTAAAATGGTACAAGAAGATCAGTACTCCTGCAAAGGCTGGCTTAGCCTGGTCCTTGATTTCTAGCTTTACCTCTACCTCTGCTTTTACAGTTCCTCGGAGGTTACTTATA
>Ga0194126_10001041_pt1 | contig 46815 bp, 44 predicted proteins | sample TA2KigC150mmetaG_FD_148641 | JGI IMG/M metagenome (GOLD analysis project Ga0194126, IMG submission 148641) | Freshwater microbial communities from Lake Tanganyika, Tanzania - TA2015035 Kigoma Deep Cast 150m | ecosystem: Environmental > Aquatic > Freshwater > Lake | place: Tanzania: Lake... | reverse complement strand
TGCCTATGATTATGGAGATACCGCAAAAATGGCCCCTATTGCAAAAATGTATACTCTGGGCCATGATTTTGTTCCTGCCGGAATCCATGCAGGAGGGCTCAGGTATCACGGAATGGCTCCCCAGGTGAGCCTGCTTGTAAATGAAAAAATCATAGATGCCGTTTCAATACCCCAGACTGCAGCTTTTACAGCCGGCATTATATTTGCCAAGACTGAAGGCATAATACCGGCACCTGAGACCACTCATGCCATAAGAACTGCAATTGATGAGGCGCTCAAATGCAAAGAAAGCGGACAGTCAAAAACAATAGTGTTTAATTTCAGTGGACACGGACACCTTGACCTTGGCGCATACGAGGCGTATCTTGACGGTAAAATTGAAGATTTTGCTTATCCTGAAGAAAAGATAAAAGAATCACTTAAAAAACTGCCGAAAGTTGGATAATCATTTCAGTATAAGATATTTTTATTTATAAAAATGCCGGCAGGCCATATAAACCCTGGGAAGAAACCAGCATTAAAGGCCGGTCCGGAAGCCTTAACCGGTGATTTTGTAACAGCGGGAACTGGAAATGCGCTGGATAATTTAGTGGCGCGCCAGTTCCCGGTCCTGCTATAATATTGCTATTATAATATATCAGTATATAATAATAGTTATTATGAAGTATTATTTTAGGGGCAACTGCTAATGAGAAAAAATATCTTTTACATTATGTTATTATTAATAGCCATACTTCTGGGTTCTGCATGCGCGCCCATTCCTGCTGATAAACCTGCTGCTGTTAAAAACCAGGAAGATGTAATGGAAACAGTAAAAGAGGATTCTAAAGAAACTGCCCCTGCAAATGATGCAGGAACCGGTGAAATAAGTGTAGATGGCAAAATTGATGAAGGCGAATACCTTAATTCATACAATGACAGCTCTACAGGATTAATACTCTACTGGCATAATGATAAATCAAATTTATACATAGGGCTTCAAAGCAAAAACAATGGCTGGGCTTCTATAGGATTTGATCCGGAGAAAGCAATGCAGGGCGCTAATTTAATACTTGTTGCAATGGATGGCGATAACCCCATTATAAGGGATGATTATGGAGATGGCATGTTTTCACATAAGCCCGATGAAGAGCTTGGGGGCAACACAGATATAATATCTTATGCTGGTAAAAAAAATGATTCCGGATATACATTCGAATTTGCAATTCCAATGGATTCAGGTGATGATTTTGATAAAAAACTTGAAAGCGGGCAACAGTACACTGTTATTTTAGCTGTACATGCATCAAGCATAGACTTTGATTTGAGGCATACAAGTAAAAGCAGCACAGTCATTTTGCTGGATTGAAATAAGTTGATACAATTTCCTTTAAAATATTTTACCGTTATTATTAAATAGATTCATGATGAAGGTAAAAATATTAAACCAAAAATTTACAAAAAAATTTATCTTGCATTTTTTTTAATATGTATATAATATCTTTATGTTATTGATAATTATATTGTGAGGATAAAGTTAATCTTCATTTTTCATTTTTTATTCATTTATTCTAAAAATATAGCGAAATTAAACATTAAGGAATCATTTAACTCCAATAATTATTCATTTTAAAAATTTTACAAATCTTTTTAACTATAATCTATTAAATAATCCCGCCTCATATAAATAACGGGATTTTTGAAAGGAGCATTATAAATTGCAGGAAGAAATAAAAGACTTAAGCAGCGACAAACTTGAAAGCATGACTTTGTCCGGCCTTAAGGAACTTGCAAAAACACTGAAGATACATGGTGTATCGACATTAAAAAAAGGCGCCATTATTGGAAAAATATCTGCACACATTGAAAGTTTTCAAGGATCCAAAGCCGTATCCAGTAAGGAAGAATTAATAGAAGGGCAAAAGCCCTCTACCAAAAACAAGGATGTTATTTTACCTGCAGGGGAAGAATATATGCCTGATAATGGTATGGAAGTCGCTGTAACTGCTGAAACTGAAAAGGAGAAACCTGTAACTGCAGCGCCCGAAAAGAAAATTGAGGCAGACATTGAAGTTTATGAAGAAAAAATGAAGGGGATACTTGATATTTTATCTGAAGGTTACGGGTTTTTAAGGACAAACGGTTATCTGCAGGGAGCCAATGATATTTATGTATCCCAGTCGCAGATAAGGCGGTTTCACTTGAGGCAGGGAGACGAAGTTTTCGGGGTTGTAAGGCCCCCAAAAGACAATGAGAAATATAACGCGCTTCTGCGAATTGAAAAAGTAAATGACAGTGACCCTGAAGCAATCAGGAGAAGAAAACCTTTTGAGTCTTTAACGCCGATTTATCCGCTGGAAAGGCTTTGGCTTGAGACAACCCACCATAATCTTACCGCAAGAATAATTGATCTTATTGCACCCATAGGAAAAGGGCAGAGGGGTCTTATTGTTTCTCCGCCAAAAGCTGGAAAAACAACAATACTCAAGGATATTGCAAACAGTGTTGCCACTAATAATCCTGAAGTATATATAATGGTACTGCTTGTTGATGAAAGGCCGGAGGAAGTCACCGATATGGAGCGTTCAGTAAAAGGGGAAGTCGTAAGTTCAACATTTGACCAGCCTTCGGAAAACCATGTCCAGGTTTCAGAGCTTGTGCTCCAGAGGGCAAAAAGGCTTGTTGAGCACGGAAAGGACGTACTTATACTGCTTGACAGTATAACCAGGCTCGCAAGAGCATATAATCTTTCCATCCCTGCAAGCGGAAGAGTTCTTTCAGGCGGTGTTGATTCAACTGCGCTGTTTCCACCCAAGAGGTTTTTTGGAGCCGCCCGCAACATTGAAGACGGCGGCAGCCTTACAATACTTGCAACGGCATTAATAGATACCGGCAGCCGTATGGATGATGTAATATTTGAGGAATTCAAGGGAACAGGCAATATGGAAATCAATCTTGACAGAAAACTTGCAGACAAGAGGATATTCCCGGCAATAGATATACTGCGTTCCGGGACACGAAAAGAAGAGCTTTTAATGGAGGACGAAGAAGCTGCCCAGGTATGGAAACTCAGGAGGATAATACATGAAAAAGAACCCGAAGTTGCCCTTGAACAGTTGATTGATTACATGCGTAAAACTAAAACCAATACAGACTTTTTAAATGTTATAAAAACAAGCCTCCAGAATAATAAGTCTTCATTGAATTCAAGACAGTATAATTGATATATTTTTGTTAATAGTAGGGTTGACTGTAAAGGACAAACGATAGCGTTTAAAAATCGGCCCTGGATGTCGGGAAATATTTATGCTCATGTAAAGCAAAGCCATGTATGCCCGGATATTTTTGTTTTTAAAATTAGCTTAAGCATAATTCTTCCTGTCATTTTGGCGGCGCAAATTTGTTTTTATTTACTAAAAAATCCAGTTATGATAATATATCGTGTTTGTGATAATGGTTTATTATTATAAATAATTTCAATTTAATTAATTAAGAGGTTGCAAAAAATGAAAAAAGATATTCATCCACAGTACATTGACTGCAATGTTACATGTTCCTGCGGAAATACTTTCCAGACACGTTCTGTAAAAAAAGAGCTTCATGTAGATATATGCTCAAACTGCCATCCTTTTTATACCGGCAAACAGAAACTTGTTGACAGCGGCGGCCGGGTTGACAGGTTCCAGAAAAGGCTTAAAAAAGTAAAGAAATAAATGAAAATTAAATTAGCAAAATATACGCCGGGGCCAGGAAAAACTGGCGCTTTTAATGCAAGGCTATTTTATTTGCTTGCAGGCCGTAAAGAACTTTTTAAAAACTGCGGTTATAAAAGTCTCATGGACAGTTATACCGGGTGCAAGTTTAAATGCGGGACGATTTTAAAGGCAAGTGGTTTTAATGAGTAAGCTTAATGTTGGCGGCCAGGCAGTGCTTGAGGGCGTTATGATGAGAAGCAGGCGCTTCTGGGCAATTGCAGTTCGCAGGCCGGACAACACCATCGCCACTGATGTATTTAAAGAAATATCCATAATGAACAAAAAAAAAGTGCTTGGTTTTCCTTTTATAAGGGGAGTTGTTGCGCTTGTGGAAAACCTCTCGCTGGGTTTTAAGGCATTAAGCTATTCTGTGAATGAATCCACAGGTGAAGAAGTGCAGATGTCAAAAAAACAGATGGGGATATCAGTTGCAATAGCGCTTCTTTTTACAGTAGGCGTTTTTTTTGTCCTTCCCACGGTAATAGGGCGCTCATTTTCAAGTTTTATACCCAATACCATACTATATAATCTTCTTGAAGGATTAATAAGGATAGCATTTCTTATTGCCTATATTTCAATAGTATCCTTTATGAAAGACATAAGAAGGCTTTTCCAGTATCATGGCGCAGAGCATAAAACCATTCAGGCATATGAGTATGGGGAAGAGCTTATACCTGAGAATATAAGGAAATATTCCAGGCTCCACCTGCGTTGCGGAACAAGTTTTCTTCTCATAGTTATGATAGTATCGCTTTTTGTATTTGCCCTTCTTGGAAAGCCGCCGCTTTACCTGAGGATAATATCAAGGGTTTTGCTTATTCCTGTAATTGCCGGTATATCTTATGAACTTATAAGGTTTGCAGGCAAATTCAGCCGCAGCAGGATTGTCAATATTCTTTTTTATCCGGGGCTGCTGCTGCAGAAAATAACAACACGCGAACCGGATGATGCGCAGCTTGAGGTTGCTACCCTTTCACTTAAAAAAATACTTGAGGCTGAAAACAGTGATGCGCAGGATGAGGTTGAGAAAAAAATTATCTCAAAACCTGATGATGTAGCAATAAACGCCTGATTTTTAGCTGCATTGCCAATATAGCCATGCTTCATACATTATTAATATAAATAATATTTAAACCTTATGGTTGACCTTCTTGAAAAATTAAAAAGCCATGAAGAAACATACAACAGGCTTGTAGAAAAGCTTGCAGGGCCTGATGTGGCAAATGATCCTGAGAAAATAAAGGAATATGGCAGGAAAATATCTGAACTTGAAGAAATAGTTACTTCTTTTAAAAAGTACAGGCAGCTGCGGGAGTCAGCAGATGAAATAAAGGAAATGTTAAAAAATGAAAAAGATGATGAAATGAAGCATTTCATTTCAGATGAACTTTCTAAAAACAGGGAAGAGATTGAAGAGATTGAAAAAAAACTGAAACTCTTCCTGACTCCAAAAGACCCCAATGATGCAAGAAATGTTATTATTGAAATAAGGGCAGGCGCAGGCGGTGATGAAGCTGCGCTTTTTGCAGAGGTTCTTTACAGGATGTATACAAGATATGCTGAAACTAAAAAATGGCGCCATGATGTTTTAAGCTCCAATCCGCTCGGCATCGGAGGATTTAAAGAGATAATCTTTGAAGTTAACGGCAAAAGCGTGTATTCGGACATGAAATATGAGTCCGGGGTGCACAGGGTGCAGCGAATACCTGTTACGGAGTCAAGCGGCCGCATACACACCTCTACTGTAACAGTGGCCGTTCTTCCGGAAGCAGAAGATGTGGATGTGAAAATTGAACAGAAAGACTTAAAAATTGATGTGTTCCGTTCAAGCGGGCCCGGAGGGCAGTCTGTCAACACAACAGATTCAGCAGTCAGGCTGACACATCTTCCCACAGGAATTGTAATATCATGCCAGGATGAAAAGAGCCAGCTCCAGAATAAGGAAAAAGCAATGAGGATTTTAAGGGCGAAGCTTCTTGAAGCTGAGGAACAGAAACAGCTTGATGAACAGGTAAAAAACAGGCGGCTCCAGATTGGCACAGGCGACAGGAGCGAAAGAATAAGGACATATAACTATCCCCAGGGAAGGGTAACAGATCATCGCATAAACCTCACTCTTTACAGGCTTGAGGATATACTTGAAGGCAATATAACCGAACTTATAGAATCCCTGAGAATTGCTGATGAAGAGAAAAAACTTGAGAATTTAAATATTTAGGAGCAGTGATTATTTGCAGGGCAACAGGCGGATATGGACTGTAAAACAGCTTCTTGACTGGTCAGAAAATTATTTCTTTAAAAAAAACATCCCCCAGCCCAGGATTTCTGCAGAAATTCTTCTTTCGCATGTACTTAATTTTTCAAGAATGCAGCTTTACCTCAATTATAGCATGGTTCCAAATCCGGGACAGCTCTTAACTTTTAAGGAACACATACAGAAGAGGGCGGATAATAGGCCCGTACAGTATATACTTAATGAAGCTCATTTCAGGAACATAAGGCTTTATGTTGATAATAATGTACTTATACCCAGGCCCGAAACGGAACTTCTTGTAGACAGCGTATTACTTACAGTAAAAGATATGCTGGCAGAAACCTCCCGGGGCAAAAATATAGATATACTTGAAATAGGCACCGGCAGCGGGGCAATTGCAATAAGCCTTGCCCAGGAACTGGATGATTATATCTGTAAAAACATAACCGCAGGTATTCCGGTGCAAAAAGTAAGCTGGCATATTATTGCTACTGAATGCAGCAATGCTGCATTAAATATTGCCCGCCGCAATGCAGAAAAAATCCTTGACAGTTCAAAACATGGAAAAATTGATTTTATTGAAGCGGACATTATTTGCGATAATGACCCGGTTTTTACGCAAAAACATAAAAGCAGTTTTAATATTGTCGTATCAAACCCACCGTATATTTCCACACGAGACTACGATAACCTTCCTGAAGAGATAAGGCTTTATGAGCCCAAAGAAGCCCTTCTTGCAGGAGCTGATGGTCTTGAAGTATATGAAAAAATACTGCAAAAAATTTTCCCGTTTCTTAACACTGGTTTTGCAGCCATTTTATTTGAAACTGACCAGGCAACTGCACCAGGCTTGAAAAAACTTGTGGAAAAATATGCCTTGAAAAACAGCGCAGGGCTGCAAAGCCTGGAAACAGAAAATGATTATAACCAGAGACAGAGAATTCTTTCGGCCAGGCTTACCAATAAAAAAGGCTGATCGCTTTATATAAATTTTTAAGCTATAACCCCTAAGTTAAACAATATTTTTCCATCTATATAAATTATGTAATATATTTTATATAATTTTGTATTTATATTATAATGTGTGTTGTATTTGTAATAATATAAAAATGTATTATTAAAAAGACAGGAAAGAAGGCGGTAATATTGGATAAAATAGTTAAAACTATTAGGTTTCCTAAACAGTTAATTGAGGAAGTAAACGTAGTTTCAGCATGGAAAAATATGAATTTTACAGATTTTGTAATGGATGCAGTTAAAAATTATTTAAGGGAAATAAGTTTCACCGAAGTAGTAAGTGAAAGTTTTGGTGCATGGGATCTTCAAAAACACCCTGAGTTAAAAGAAGGCACAACTGCATTCATTAGAAATCAGAGAAGAGGGAGAAGACTGTAATGGCAATGTTTGATACAGATGTCTTAATAGATCATTTACTAGGCAAGGAAGGGGCAACTGAAACAATTTTAAAATTTAAAAATACAGTTAACTATTGCAGTGTTATAACCATAGGGGAAATATTATTTGGAACAAGGCCCCCGGAAAAAGATAAAACATTCAAACTGATTGATAGTCTTGAACCGCTGGACGTAAATAAGAAAATAGTAATTGATGCATATGAAATAAAAAATTCATACAAAGGTTATAAACTGGAACTGTATGACTGCATAATTGCCGCAACTGCAATTGAGTCGGATTTAATACTTGTCACTAAAAATTCAAAGCATTACCCTGATAAAAGGCTTAAGCTTTTTATTCCTGAATATTAAATCCTGTTTTACTATAAATGCTGCAAACAATCCTGAGCCCGCGTCATGAGTGTTGCCCCTATTAATAGTGACTAAAGGGCCGAATAGACGGGAAATGATGCTGCAAGATCTTTTACTTTGCGCGCAACGTCTTTAAGAGCTGTGCCGTTGTCTTTGTTCTTTAATGTAAAATCTATCATTTCACCAATTTCATGCATCTGATTTGGCCCCATTCCCTGGGTTGTTACAGCCGGCGTTCCTATTCTTATCCCGCTTGTAATATTGGGGTTTAGCTTATCATAAGGGATTACGTTTTTATTAAGTATTATGCCCACGGAAGCAAGAACCTCGCTTGCCTCATACCCGGTTAATTGTTTATTTGTAAGGTCTATAAGGAAAAGATGATTGTCCGTGCCGCCTGAGACTATCCTGTAGCCCCTGTCTTTCATGAAATCACAGAGGGCAGCCGAATTTTCAATAATCTTTTTGGAATAGACTTTAAATGAAGGGTCCAGCGCCTCCTTAAAACATACTGCTTTGGCTGCAATTATATGCATGAGCGGCCCTCCCTGGGTTCCGGGAAAGACTGATTTGTTAATGAGCCCGGAATATTTTTTATCTGCAACAATAATTCCCCCGCGCGGGCCCCTCAAAGTCTTATGGGTAGTTGCTGTTGTAAAGTCTGCAATGCCAACCGATGTAGGATAAATTCCCCCTGCGATAAGCCCGGCTACATGGGCAATGTCAGCCATTAAAAATGCACCGACTTCATCGGCTATTTCCCTGAACCTTGCATAATCAATTATCCTTGAATATGAACTTGCCCCCGCTATTATAAGTTTGGGTTTTGAAATTTTTGCCAGCTTGAGCACGTTTTCATAATCAATCATCTCGGTTTCAGTATCAACACTGTATGTAAATATATCAAAATACCTGCCTGTAAGGTTCTGTTTGTGCCCGTGTGAGAGATGTCCGCCATCCCTTAAATTCATGCTCAGTATTTTATCCCCGCAATTAAGTATTGAAAGAAAAACAGCAGTATTTGCCTGAACGCCGCTGTGCGGCTGCACATTGCTGTAATTTGAATTAAAAAGCATATTACATCTTTTGATTGCCAAATCCTCGACCTCATCAACAGCATTGCAACCTTCATAATAACGGTCCCCGGGATATCCTTCAGCATATTTATTTGTAAGGATTGAACCCATTGTTTTAATTACTTTTTGTGAAGTAAAGTTTTCGCTTGCAATAAGCACTATCTGGCTTTGCTGCCTTTGCAGCTCTTTGTTTAAAATACGCTCCATTTCAGGGTCCGCAACTCCTGAAAGAGTATGGTTTTTACCGCTTTCTTTTATCAAAATCCCCTCCCGGTCTAACTGTGAAATTAAAAATAATTATTATATTTCATTTTGCCGGTATTACAACTGGCAAACGCCATTGTCTTAAAATAGTATAGCGAAAAGGATGCATAATATTAAGTAAATAAAGTATTAATTATTAAAAGCCAGCATTTAAATTACCGGTCTAGTGCTTATATAAAATTTTATATGACTTCTAATTAAAACAAATGCTTTCATCGCTCCAATATATACTTCATAATATTTAATTATATTGTAAAAAAATCATAAAATTTCTAAATGTTTTGCCCAGCAGCATGCTTTTATTACAAATTATCACTATTTGAGCAGCACCCCTGAGTCAAGAAACTTTAAAATATCACAGTATTTTAAACTGCCTTCCCTTATAAGGACCGGCAAATCCCCGGTAACGTCAATTATGGTGGATGCAAGCCCTGCAAGCGGCTTTCCGTAGTCAAATATAAAGTCAACCTTTTCTCTTACTGGGGCCGGCACCTGGCGAATTGTTTTTGGCGCAATATCTGTGCCTGATATTGTTGCGCTTGTAGAAATTATTGGGCCGCTTAATTTCGTTATCTCAATTATTTCAGGCAGAAAGTCAAGCCTTATTGCAATTGTTTCCCTTGCGGCAGACACCATGTCCTGGCTGCATTTATTTTTTTGCCGTTTTTCTTTTAAACTTCTTTTTTCTAAAATAAGAGTAAGGGGTTCAGGGCTATCTGAGAGCCAGTACTTTTCTGCAAGAGCCTGTACAACCCTGCTTATATTGCAGCAAATCTTTTCAAGCCAGTCTATGCAGGGAATCAGTGTTATAAATGGCATATTTGCAGGCCGCTGCTTTATTGCATAAACTTTATTGAGCAGATATTCATTATCATAAATGCAGCTTATGCCATAAATTGTGCTCGTTGGAAGAACCCCTACGGCGCCGCTGCAGATCTTTTCCGCAATTGCAGAAATATCACTGCAACCGTAAATAATTGTTTTACTCTCCACTTTCCTTATTCTTTTTCAATATTTAAATTCCACATCGCCTGGGCTTTTTTCCAGTGGAAGATAAAAAGCGGCACAGCTATTATAACAAGAAGGACTCCGGTAAAAAGGCCTTTAAGCGCCATCTGCCTTTCCATTCTTAAGGAATTTGCTATCTCATCATCAACAAGTTTACTTATCTCTTCAGAAGAAAGATCTGCGTACTGCTGCTGGTATGAAGGGAGCAGCGCTGCCCTTGTTGACCATGTGGCGGGCACTACATAGCCTACGGCATTATTGCCAATACTGACAACTCCTATAATACAGATAATAATTGCGACAAGGCACACCAGGTAAAAATAAATTTCCCTCACACTCACCCTTCTAGACATTTTCTCCTCCGTTTAAAATTGGTCTTTTAAATAATTTCAATACAATTATAATTGTAATTAAAATAATAATAAATGTTTAAGTGCCGTTATTATTTTATGATGGCAGCATTTAAAGATAAACAGTTTTCCGGATGGAAGTGACGACGATATATTTGAAAGGAAAAGTTTTTATCCAGGCTGCGGCATTTAAATGCAATATTAATTAAATACCAGGAAAGCATACCGCAATGAATGAAAAAAGACCTGACTGGGACCAGTATTTTGCAGCAATTACAAAACAGGTTGCAACGCGCTCAACCTGCCTGCGGAGAAAGGTCGGGGCAATCATTGTAAAGGATAAAAGAATACTCACAACCGGATATAATGGAGCCCCAATGGGTATAAAGAACTGTCTTGAAAGAAAAACCTGCCTGAGGGAGGAACTTGGCATACCTTCCGGGCAGAGGCATGAGATATGCAGGGCGCTCCATGCTGAGCAGAATGCAATAATACAGGCTGCTTATCATGGAGTAAATATTAAAAACAGCGTGATGTACTGTACAACCCAGCCGTGTGTGCTGTGCTCCAAGATGATTATAAACAGCGGGATTAAAAAGATATATTATTTTATAGATTATCCGGACAAGCTTGCAATTGAACTGCTTAATGAGGCTGGCGTTGATCTTATAAAGCTTGATGAAAACCATTAAATCCGGCATTAAAGCGCTTATAAATATGGCGCCTTCAGCGGCTTAAATAAAGCAGATAGAATTTTAAAACCTGTACTTCCTGGGAATTATGGTAATACCCTCATTTGATATTGCAAACCCCCTTTTTTTGTCGTGCTCCTTGTCAATTCCCACTATTGCATTGCCAGGGATTATTATATCGCGATCCACAATTGTTTTTTTGATAATAGAGCGGCTTCCGATAATATTGTCTCCCATCAGGTAGCTGTCTTCTATCTTGGCGCCTTCTAAAACCTTGACATTATAAGAAAGAACTGATCTTTGTATTGAAGCATTATCTATAATGCATCCGTTTGATATTATGCTGTTGTGAATACTGGAGCTGCTGCCTGTGTATTTTGCGGGCTGAAGCGACTGTGAGCGCGTAAATATTTCCCATCTCGGATTGTAAAGATTAATTGGAGGAGTATTGCATGTAAGGTCCATATTGGCTTTATAGAATTCATCAAGATCGCCAATGTCTCTCCAGTAAGCCTTTTCATTCTGTTCTGCGCCGATTATATAATTATCATTGAAATTATATACATAAATGGACCTTTTCCGCCAAAGCATTGAAGGTATAATGTCAAAACCGAAATCATGTGATGAGTAATGATACCTGTCTGACAGTATCTGCTGTTTGTCGGAAGAAGTTTTTTTATACTGGTCAATTACAAGCTCCTCAATTAAGACCTGGAGATTGAAGCTATAATTCCCCATTGAGGCAAGGCAGTAATTTTCATTACCCGGCATTGGTGTCGGCTTTGAAGGCTTTTCCTCGAATCCTATAAGTTTTAAATCTTCATTAACAACAAGCACACCGTATTTGTTTGCAGCAAGCTCGATCTTTACAGGTATTGCAGATATTGTTAAATCCGCTTTTTTTTCAAGGTGGAAGTCATTCATCAGGGAAATATCCATAAGATAGACATGGTCTGCCCCGAAAATATTTACAATATCAGGCCTTGATTCCCAGGCGTAGCGCTTATTCTGGTTTATAGCATCAGCCGTTCCCGTGTACCAGCCGCTGTCGGCACCTGACTTTGCAGGCAGTAGCCTTATCATATTATACCTGCCTGCACCAAATATTGGCCCCCAGCCCTCAAGCACATGCCTTTCAAGGGAGCGGGGTTCGTACTGTGTAAGAACATATATTTTACGTATTCTTGAATGAATAAGATTGCTTAAAACGAAGTCAATTACCCTGTAGCTGCCGCCAAATGGAAGGGCAGGTTTTGCCCTGTCTTTTGTGAGAGGCATGAGCCTTTTACCGATTCCTCCGCCAAGTACAAATGCAACCACTTCTATTCTCATAATAATCTGCCTGAAGAATTATTTAATATTGCATAAAGTTTTTAACCTGTAAATTTTTAAAAAAATCGATTAATCCAGTCTTACAATAGTAAAGCTTTTCATATTATAATTATTATATAACTATACTTATTATACAAAGTCTTTTCAAATACTATAAATATTTTTTTTAAAGCCTGTTATATTTTTGCGCAAGCCAATAAAGCCTTGCAGCATGTTTTTGTACAAGATCCTCCATATTTTTGTCTGTGGCCTGCCAGAGCCAGTTGTTTTTAACTGTAGAGGGATAATTCATTCTTGCGCGCCAGTCAAGTTCCAGTATGTCCTGAAGTGGTATTATTGAAAGTGCTGCGCGTGATGAAACAGCAAGCTTTATTACTTCATTACAAATATTTGAAAGGTTTATTTTTTTGCCTGCATATTTTGAAAGATTCTTTTTCTCTATTCGTTTTGCATCTTTTTTGTACCAGCCTGAAAGTGTATTATTATCATGCGTCCCGGTATAAACTACCGAATTTACATCATAATTATGAGGCAGGTGGACACTTTCAGGATAATCCCTGCCGAAGGCAAATTGAAGCACCTTTATACCAGGGAACCCGTATTTTTCCATAAGCGCTTCAACATCAGCAGTTATCACTCCAAGGTTTTCAGCAATTACAGGCAACCTGCCAAGCTTATCTATAACTGTATTAAAAAAACTTTCAGGACGGCCGGGAGCCCAGCTTCCTTCTTTTGCGGTTTTCTTTCCCGCGGGAACCTGCCAGTAAGCGGCAAAACCCCTGAAATGATCAATCCTTGTAATATCAAAAAGCAAAAGATTGCAGGAAATCCTGTTTATCCACCATTTAAAGCCATCCTTTTCAAGTGTTTCCCAGTCATACACAGGATTGTTCCAGAGCTGCCCGTTTTTGCTGAAATAGTCCGGGGGCACCCCTGATACATAAAGTGGCGCGAAGTTGCTGTCCAGTTTAAAAATATGCGGATTTGACCATACATCGGAGCTCTCAAAATCAACATAAATAGGCATATCGCCAATTATCTGTACCCCTTTTATATTGGCATAGTTTTTTAATGCTGCCCACTGCCGGCTAAATATAAACTGGCTGAATTTTTCCTTTTCAATTTCATTTTCAAGCTCTTTTTTTAATAACATGCATTCTTTTCTGTTCCTGGACTTAATATCCTGCGGCCACTGTGTCCAGCTTCTGGCAGATATTTTTTTCAAAAAATACTCCCTGAATGCTTTAAAAGATGCATAATCATCGAGCCAGGTATTATTATTTATGATGCAAAAATGCCCGTACTGCTCTTTAATATCTTTATTTTTAATAGATAAAAAATTATTGTAAGCATTCCCCATGATTATTTTTTTTATTTTTGCGGCGCCTGCATAATCTGTTCTTCCGGTATAGCGGAAAACATTGCCTTTACCGTATTTTGAATCGGCGCAAGGCATCTGTTCTTTTTTTAAAAGCCCGTCCTCATGCAGAAGCTCCGGGCTTATAAAAAGAGTATTTCCCGCAAAGGCGGACGGGCATGCATAAGGGGAGTTTGCTTTTAAAGCCGTTGTGGGATTTAAAGGAAGCACCTGCCAGAAAGACTGGCCGGCTTTTTTTAGAAAATCTGCGAATCTGTAAGCCTGTTTTCCAAAATCACCAGTACCGTAAACGGAAGGCAGGGAGGATATATGAAGAAGCAGGCCGCAAGCTCTTTTTTTTAAAAAACTTTCTTTTTCTGTCATAGAATAAATCTTTTTTTAATCTGTAAGTTTTTAAAAAATCTTAAGAAATAATGCTCGATAAAATTTTTCTTAATAAAAAACCTGCTGCAAAAAATATGCATGTTTATATCATTAAAAACCCAATATTTAAGGCAAAGCAATATTGAGTATTTCCAGAAGCTCTTTGAATTTGCTGTTCCACTGCCTGTCATGGGATTTTTCTATCTTGCCCGTTTTATTTAAAACCCTGTCCCTTATACCAATTATCCTGTTTATTGTCTTCCATAAATCAGGTTCAAGGCCTGCTTTTTTAATTGCTGTTAAAAACCCTTCAAGGATTTTCAGCAGTTCGATGTTTTTATTATCTGCGGCAACAAGGCCTGTTATTTCCTCCAGCTTTTTTGCAGCCAGCATATTAAAGCTTTCCCTGCTTATAAAGTCGACAGTTTCTGTTTTTAATATTATGTTTTTTATCTCATCAAGATTACTTTTGGTCATCCCTTTTTCTTTAAGCCTGTAATAAAGAAGCACCTCACCGCTGAATTCCTCTACTTCAGGGAATATCCCGTCAAGAAAATATTTCTGCAGCTTTTTTTCGCTTAAATCTGCAATTATTTTGCTGTAATTATTGAAAAGGTTTAAAATAACTGGTTTTATTGAAGCTGTTTCATTTAGCAGGGCCTGCTCTGCAAGTAATAGCTGGCTGTCCTTTAAAAAATCTTTAACTGTGTATCTGCTGCCCTTAAAATATGACTGGAGAAGTTTTTCAAGCTTTTCTTTCTTTGTATCCGTGTCCATCGTATTGTCTGAAGCTATCTTTTTTATTGAAAGATTTAATGGCAGCACAGTGCTTTTAAGCAGGTTGCCTATCTTTATTTCTTTATTGATTTTTACAAAAGATGATGCGCTTGCCGGGCTGAGTACGTCTTTATTTTTAAAATTATATGCCGCTATTTCTGCCTGGGTTCCTTCAAGCGTCAGCGCTGAAAATATGGCAGCTCTTGCTGCAATTACTTCACCGTGGTTTATTTTTATCTTTTCGGTTTTTAAATTCTTTATCCTGCATGAAAAAATATCCCGGGGATTTTCCTTAAAAAGCATCTCAAAAGCAAGATATGCAAGAATTTTCTTAAAATCATATAGAGACGGAGCAACATATTTCTCATAAATGTTTTTTCCGTCTATATATGAAGAAATATTGCTTTTTGCATTTTTTAAGGTCTTTATGAATCCAGGTTCTAATTCCTGTGAGCTAAGATCTTCTGCCAGTTCAATTGCCCTGCAGGCATGGCGCATTATTTGTATTGACTCTATGCCTGAAATCTCGTCGAAAAACCAGCCGTCACTTGATTGCATAAGCATTGCGTGCCGGTACATCTCAAGAAGTTTTAGTAAATTAACAGGCTGCTTACCTGAATTGCTTTTACCTGCAAACCGCTGTTTTACCCCTGTAATTAATTGACTGCTGCCATTAATTGAGCCTGGGCCCTCCCGGGTATATTTATTTAAAAAACTGCTGACATTTTTTTCTGAACGGTCATTAATAACATCAATATACTCATATACTGGCTCCCAGGCATCTTTTATGGAAGGATTTATATATTTTCTTATTTCCTGTTCATAGACAGCTCCTGCCTGTTTTGCAAGGTCATCGACTGCTTTTCTTAGTGGTTTTCGCCATTTCTGGTTCCAGCCCTTTTCGTGCCCTGAACCTGTTGAACAGCCGCAGTCGTCTTCCCATCTGCAGACCCCATGGCTGCAGCTCCAGGATGAGTTTTGTTTTATACTTACTTCAAAAAGTGGGCTGTATTTTTCAATGTACTGGCCAAAAACAGTAAGGGTGCCGGGGTAAGCATTTTCAAATGTATCAAGGGCATATGCAAGCGCCATATCGCCGAACCTGTGATGATGCCCGAAGGTTTCCCCGTCGCTTGCCGCACACACAATCTCAGGAGGATAAATATTTTCCTGTGTTGATTTTTTAAAGGCAGGCTGGCTGTCTTTATCTGTATTAAAACCAGCGTGCATAAGCCGGGATAACGGGGCTTCTTTTAAAGTCTTTACAAAAAATTCCCCATCCTCTAAAAGATTTCCAAATGACATTTTTGTCGAAATTTCATCATCATAGAAAAAAATGATAATACTGTTGCCGTTTTCAAGCCTGCACAGATACGGCATTCTTGTGTCAATACTGCCGTCGCTGACATCTGTCCAGCCGTCTGTGTCCTGGCCCGAAATCCGTTTTATCCCAGCCGCCTGGTTTGGCGACAATATTGTAAACTTTATTCCGAAGTCTGAAATGATTTCAAGAGTCTGGCTATCAACCGCAGCTTCAGACAGCCATATGCCCTCAGGTTTTCTTTTAAAATTTGCCTCAAAATCTTTAACTGCCCAGTGCGTCTGTATATATTTATCCTTTTTTGAAGCAAGGGGCATTATTATGTGATTATATACCTGGGCAATCGCGGTGCCGTGGCCGCCAAATCTTTCGCATGCCGCTTTGTCAGCATCAATTATTGCTCTGTAAGTATCCATATCATGAGCCTTTATCCAGGAAAGAAGGACCGGGCCGAAATTAAAACTCATCCTTGAATAATTATTGAATACTTTTTTAATTTTCTTATGGCCATCAAGTATATGGGAGCCGCTGTTTGCACTGTAGCACTGAGCATTTATCTTTTCGTTCCAGTCATGATAAGGATATGCATCTTCCTGGATTTCTATTGTTTCAAGCCACGGGTTTGCCCTTGAGGGCTGGTAAAAGTGTCCGTGTATGCAAATATGTCTTTTAATATTCATTTAAATCCTGGTTTGTTTTTTTAAATATATAACTGCCAGGGGAGGCAGCGTTATTGAAATTGAATAAGGTTTTGAATGTGACGGCACTTTTGCAGCTTTTACTTTGCCAAAATTACCGTGTCCGCTGCCACCGTAAATTTCAGCATCGCTGTTTAATATCTCTTTCCATACCCCCGGCTCAGGTACGCCAATCCTGTATTTATACCTTGGCGACGGAGTAAAATTGCATGCCACTACTATTGTGCTTTTATATTTTTCCTCTCCTGTTGTTTTTTCATGCCTTCTAGAAAAAAACAGGGTGCTCTGGCTGCTGTCGCCAAAATCCAGCCACTCAAAACTTTCCGGCATAAAATCATTTGCATGCAGGGCTTTTTCTGTTCTATAAATTATATTTAAATCACTTACAAGTTTTTTGACTCCGGCATTTTCACTGTTTTCAAGAAGGCCCCAGTCAATGCTGGCCTCATGGTGCCACTCCTCGTGTTGCCCTATTTCGTTTCCCATAAAAAGAAGTTTCTTGCCTGGAAAGCCATACATATATGCCAGCAGCAGCCTTAAGTTTGCAAATTTCTGCCAGTTATCACCGGGCATTTTTTCAAGAAGGCTTTTTTTGCCGTAAACAACCTCATCATGTGAAAGAGGCAGAATAAAGTTTTCAAAAAAAGCGTACCAGAATGTAAATGTAAGTTCATTGTGATGAAACTTCCTGTACACGGGATCCTTCTGGAAATACTGCAGGCTGTCATGCATCCACCCCATGTTCCACTTAATGCCAAAACCAAGACCACCCGCATAAACAGGTTTTGTAACGGCGGGCCACGCAGTTGATTCTTCAGCAAAAGTCTGCACATCGCCATAATTTTTATAAACTGCCGTGTTTAATTCCTTGAGGAATTCAATTGCCTCAAGATTTTCCCTGCCCCCGAATTTATTTGGTATCCACTGGCCCTCTTTTCTTGAATAGTCAAGATAAAGCATTGAAGCAACTGCATCTATCCTCAAGCCGTCAGCATGATATTTATCAAGCCAGAAAAGAGCGCTGCTTATTAAAAATTGCCTGACCTCGCGTCTTCCATAATTGAAAATAAGGCTCTTCCAGTCAGGGTGAAAACCTTTTTTAGGGTCCTTATGTTCATAGAGCTCTGTTCCGTCAAACATTGCAAGAGCATGCATATCATTCGGGAAATGCGAGGGAACCCAGTCAAGTATTACCCCGATATCATTATTATGAAGGCAGTCAATCAAATACATAAAATCCTGGGGAGCTCCCAGCCTTGAGGTGGGGGCAAAGTAGCCTGTTGTCTGGTACCCCCATGATCCGTAAAATGGGTGCTCCATAACCGGCATCAGCTCAACATGGGTAAATCCCGTATCTTTAATATATGCGGTAAGTTGCTGCGCCAGCTCCCTGTAGGAAAGTGACCTGTTAAAATCATCGGCTACTCTTTTCCAGGAAGCTGCATGAAATTCATATATGCTGAAAGGGCAATCCAGCCTGTTGCGTAAATGTCTTTTTTCCATCCAGGGCAAGTCAGTCCAATTATACTCTGTATCCCAGATTATCGAGGCTGTTTTTGGAGGAGTCTCGCAGAAAAATGCAAAGGGGTCCGCCCGGTAAGTCTGCTGCTGGCTGATTTTTGATTTTATGTGGAATTTGTATGTGCAACCCTTTGAAAGCCCCGGAACAAAAGCTTCCCATATCCCGGACTCATCCCATCTCGGGCCCATAGGGTTTGCATCAATATTCCAACCGTTAAAATCTCCCGCGACAGAAACACTTTGGGCATTCGGGGCCCAGACACTGAAATGCACGCCTTTTATTATCATGCCAGTGCTGTCAACTGTATCATAAATATGCGCACCCAGTTTTTCATAAAGCCTGTAATGGCTCCCATTTTTAAAAAGGTATATATCATAATCACTGAAATGATTTATATTGGCGCAGCTATATCCATTATGTCCCGGGTTTTCTTTCATACTCAAAATAATACAATAAGTGCATTACTTTGTATATTGCTGTACAAAAATACTGGTTAAAAAAAATATTGTGTATTGACGTGCAAAATGCCTGGCATTTACACAATTGTTATCATGTAGTATATTCAAAATGTAAAAAAGAAAGGTAATTTATGAAGATTGCATTTTGTGTATCCGAAGCAGTGCCATTTGCAAAAACAGGGGGGCTTGCAGATGTGGCAGGCGCTCTTCCCCAGGCTTTAAAAAAAACAGGAGCCCAAACAATTGTGCTGATGCCTGCATATGAATTCCTCTTTTCGCAGGACTATAAATTCAGCAAGGTGGCAGAGAATGTCACTGTGCATATGAATGATTATTATTATGAAGAATTTGACCTTTATAAAGCGCATATTAATAATACTGATTTCTATTTTGTGAGAAATCCGAAATTTTTTGACAGGCAAAATCTTTATGGAACTCCGCAGGGTGATTATTATGACAATGATATAAGATTTGCCTTTTTTTCAAGGGCAATATTTGAAGCTTTAAAAAAAATTGATTTTATACCTGATATTATTCATCTGCATGACTACCATTTTGGCCTTGCGGCCCTGTTGCTTAGGGACTTAAAGAGTAAACCGGCGGGCAGTTCTGCAGCAAAAACAAAATACGCAATTTTTAAGAATACAAAATGCGTTTTTACAATACACAATATTGCATACCAGGGAATATATGATCCTGCAATTCTTGAAAGGGCAGGTATAAGCTATGACCATTATAATATGGAAGGCGTTGAGTTTTACGGCAGGATAAACTATATGAAAGCAGGAATTGTATATTCAGATGCCATAACGACAGTGAGCCCCACTTATTCAAAAGAAATACTCACGCCCCAGTATGGCTATGGTCTTGACGGCATATTAAATAAGCGAAAAAAGGACTTGTTTGGAATTATAAACGGGATTGACTACAGCATATGGAACCCTGAAACTGACAAAAACATAGCCATAAATTATAGTGAAAATGATTTGCAAGGCAAAATGGAGTGTAAATTTGCGCTTATTGAAAAAATGTTTGGCCCGGGCAGCACAGCAGGCGAAATTCCTGAAGGCCGGGGTAATGCCGCTTCACAGCAATTTAATTATTTGGAAAAACCTGGCATTTCAAAAATACCGGTTGCTGGCATGGTTTCCAGGCTTTCAGAGCAGAAAGGAATAGATTTAATTGTGCAGGCAATGGAGAGCATTATGGAAAATGATATATATTTTATAATACTTGGCACGGGGGATGAAAAATACCATAATCTTTTAAAAGCGCTAAGCAAAAAATATTGCAGCAGGCTAAGCCTTGTTATAGGCTATTCAGAGAAAATGGCGCGCCAGATATATGCGGGCTCTGATATATTACTTATGCCTTCAAATTATGAACCCTGCGGTCTTGGACAGCTTATAAGCTTAAAATATGGTACAATACCTGTGGTGCGCGACACAGGCGGCCTCTCTGATACAATAATTGATATAAAAACACAGCAGGATATTAAAAAGAAGGGGCAGGGTTTTAAATTTACGAATTACTGCCCGCAGGAATTTTACAGGGCGCTTAAACGTGCTCTTGAATTCTACAGCAACAGAACCCTGTGGCATAAAATAATGGCAAATGCGATGCGGCAGGATTTTTCATGGGATTATTCAGCTGCAGAATACATAAAGCTTTACAGCAGCCTCATGAAAGAGTAATATCCTGACCTACAGGACAATACTTTTAAACAAAGGAATAAATAGCAATAAATATTTATAAAGGCAAAAGGCAGAGTTTTGAGCGCTGAAGACATTATAAAAGATTACCAGGATATACTGCGGCAGTATAATATTTTAAACCAGATTTCAAAAACTGTTGCATCAACACTGGACTTAAACAAAATACTTAAGATAATCCTTACAGGAGTTACGTTAGGGGACGGATTCGGTTTTAACAGGGCATTTCTTTTTTTAATTGACAGACATTCAAAAAATCTTAAAGGCAGGATGGCAATAGGCCCTTCATCTGCTGATGATGCCTGGAAAGTCTGGAGCGAAATACAGGACAAAAATTATTCGCTTGAAGAATTCCTTGACTCTGAAAGATTTGAAAATGAACAGCAGCTTTCTTTCCTTGATGAAAAAATAAGGAATATATCAATACCTGTTGATATAAACATGGTAATATGGAAATGCCTTGAGGATGGCATACCGAGGAATATAGATATCAGCTCTACTGTTCCAGGCGGTGAAAATGAAGCCACTATAAATTCTGTAAAAGAAATTGAGCCTGCTGTTTTATTCGGGGAAGTTAAGGCTCCGGCACAGGATAATTTAATACAGGTAATAAATATAAATGACGCAGCCCTGATTGATGCTGAGCTTGCAGAATATATGGACTACCCCAAATTCTGCATAATCCCCCTGATAAGCCGGACAAAAAAAGTGGGTATACTTATAGTGGACAATAAGTACAACCAGAGGGAAATAACGCCTGACGATATAAAATTCCTGCTTTTGCTTGGCCAGTTTGCAGCATCATCCATAAGAAACACAATAATATACAATGACTTAAAAGACAGTATTTCCGCTCTTTCAAAGCTTAATATGAAGCTTAATTATCTTAAGGACTATAATGAAAAGATAATTGAAAGCATTCCTGTGAGCATTATAGTGGTAGACCATAATTTTACTGTAACACAGTGTAATGAAAACTGTGGAAAACTCATCGGTTTTGAAAAAGAAACTTTTATAGGCAAACAGATTAATGCCCATGAGATATTCATAGATGGGGTTAGCCTTATTGATGAAATATTTAAAGTGATAAGGGAAAATAAAGCTGAAGGTTTTTACAAAGTAAACATGAAGATTAATGGGGAAAAAACTGATGAAATTTTTGATATTATACTTGTGCCCTTCAGGTTTTCTGAAGAAAGCCCGGAAGGCGCTGTAATAATTATTGAAAATGTTACAAATACTGTGCGGCTTGAAACTGAGCTGGGCAATGCAAAAAAACTTTCACAGCTTGGAAAACTATCTGCAACTGTTGCCCATGAAATCAGGAACCCGTTAATTGCAATTGGCGGGTATGCTGCCAGGGTAAAGAGGAAATTTTTAGAGGGCGAGCAAACTGATATTGGCAACCTTGAAATAATTATTGAAGAAGTTAAGCGGCTTGAGCGCATAGTAAATGAAATACTTGATTTTGCAGCCAGCAGGGAAATAAAATTCAGCCATGTAAATATATCAAACCTGCTGCTTGAATGTATTAATTTTGCAAAAGCGGCCGCAGAGCAGAACAATATCGATATTGTTTTTGAATGCGGCAGTGAACTTGTTGAAAATGCAAACCTTCATGTTTTTGGGTCGCGCGATCATTTAAAACAGGCATTATTGAATATTCTTAACAATGCGATAGATGCCAGCAGCAAAAGAGATAAAATAAGGATATGCATTACAACAGATGGAAAAGATTCATATTATGATTTTCCCGGCAGCGGGCATGGGGGACAGGAGAGCTTTTCCAGCATATTTTCCGGCTGCAGGACAGAAGGTGAGCCTGAATGTATAATAATATATGTAAATAACAGCGCTTCGCTATCAAACAGGGAAGACATAAAAAATATATTCCTGCCGTTTTATACTACAAAAACAAAAGGAACAGGCCTTGGGCTTACGATTACTAAAAAAATAATTGAGCAGCATTCGGGAGCCATAGAAGTTTGCAGCAGTATTGAAAACGGAACCACTTTTGCAATAAAATTACCATTACTGGATATATGATAATTACATAATTTTTTGGGGGTCGCAGATGAAAAAGATTCTTGTTGTCGAAGATGATATGCCGATAAGAAACCTTTATAAGGAAGAGCTTATAGATGAAGGATATGATGTGGTGACTGCGCCGGATGGAGCTATCGGTTATGAGCTTTATAAAAGCAGCAGGCCCGATCTTATAACGATTGATATAAAAATGCCAAATATGAATGGCCTTGAACTGCTGGATAAAATAAGGAAGGAAGACAGGGAAATCCCAATTATAATATATTCTGCATATGGAGAATTTACCCAGAATTTTTCCACATGGGCTGCAGATGAATACCTTGTAAAATCATCCGATCTTACTGAATTTAAGAATAAAGTTAAAGAACTGCTTTTCAGGTAAGCGCACTGGAGATAAAATTGCCACAGTACAGAAAAGACATAATACTGGATGAATGGGTCATAATTGCAACTGAGCGGGCAAAAAGGCCTGAAAATTTCAGGGAAGAAAGAATAAAATTAGATTCAGCAATTTATGACATATGTCCTTTTGATGCCGGCAATGAGTCAATGACCCCCCCTGAAATATTAAAAATTGACAGCAGCGGAAAAGTCAGCAATAGCCCAGACGGGCCCTGGCTGGTCAGGGTTGTGCCGAATAAATTTCCTGCGCTTGTACACAATGCTGAGCCTGTTTCATATAAATACGGCCCCTATACGAATATGGACGGGTTCGGCATACATGAGGTAGTCATACATACTCCGGAGCACATAACAAATATAAGCAGCCTTGAGGCAAGCAGGATAAGTATAATACTTGATGTATACGCAAAAAGGATAAGGGATATAAAGAAAAATGCAAGAATTGAAAGCGTGATAATAATGCTTAACCAGGGAAAAGAGGCCGGCGCTTCCCTTGAGCACACTCACTCACAGATTTTCGGGCTTCCGCTTATACCGGCGGTTCTTGAAAAGGAGATATATGGAACTGCAAAATATTTTAAACAAAACAGAAGATGCGCAATGTGCGAAATGATTGAATTTGAGCTCAGCCAGGACAGGCGGGTTGTTTATAAAAACAGTAATTTTATAGTGATACAGCCTTATGCGTCAAGAAACCCTTTTGAAACATGGATAGTGCCCCTCTGGCATGACCCGAATTTTGAGAATATTGAGGAAACAAAAATTGCCGATTTTGCAGACTGCTTCAAAAGGGTTGCAGATTTTTTCCATACTGAATTAAACGAGCCGCCATTTAATTATTACATACACACAGGCCCACTGCATCTTGAAGATTTTAATGTCAACTATCACTGGAATTTTAAATTTATTCCCAAACTTTCTATAAAAGCAGGTTTTGAAATAGCAACAGGAATCGATATATGCATTACAACTCCTGAGTACACGGCAGATTTCATGAAACAGAGCAAGGTTTTTAATTAAAATGTAATGATATTAATAATTCTTGCAATAAAAGCACTGGTTAAAAACCGCTTTTATAAAATATAAAGGATAAAAAATATTAATTGAAACAATTTTAAAAAAAATTAAAATTTAATTATTTGGAATTAAATGCAGAAATTGTAATGAACCAGGATATTTTAAAAATCAGGAAAGTTGCACTGATATCACTTTTATTGCTGGTGCTTGTTGAAGCAGCCTGTTTTTTTATATTTGAAAGAAGCCGTTTTTTTGCAATACTTGCAAGCGGGCTGATTTCACTATTGTTTTTTATAATTACTCTTGTTGTTTATTTTAAGGCATCAAAGGCACAGACGCAAAAAAAACTGAAGATATTGTTATGTATTTTTTTTGCAAAAATTGTTATGTCTGCGGGCATATTTTTTCTTGTTTACCGGACTGGTTTTATAGATATGATTGCTTTTCTGGTTTCATTTCTGGTTTTTTTTACTGTTTTTTTTAATTTAGAAGTTTTTTTAATTTACAGAAGATTTCTGTTTTATAATAATCATTAAAACCCCGGAGAGTTTTTAGTTGGAAGTACTGCAACATTTCTATAATAAAACAATAATCCCCATAAAGATTGGCCGGATGGATATTTCAATTACAAATCTTACTGTTTCCATGTTTGCCGGCGTCGGGGTTTTTTTAATAATCCTTATTATTTTTGCCGCCAGGCCCAGGGTTGTTCCCGGGAAAAAACAGGTAATAGTGGAATTGTTTATAAACTTTATCAGGCGTGGAATTTGTTATAAGATGATAGGTAAAGAAGGGGATAAATGGGTGCCTCTGATAGCCGGCATATTTATTTTCATTCTTGCAAACAACCTTGTAGGCCTTGTTCCGGGCGCACATACTCCGACACTCAATCCCATTGTACCGTTAACAATAGCAGTTATTGTCTTTATTACTGTCCATATGACAAATCTTATAAAAAATGGCTTTAAGGGATACTTAAAAACTTATGCGCCGGGTTCAGTTCCAAAATGGATGCTTGTTATTGTCGTGCCTATTGAACTTATAGGCACACTCGCAAAACCCTTTTCGCTCTTTGTCAGGCTTATGGCAAATATGCTTGCGGGCCATACAATAATATATGTAATACTCGGCCTGATTATTTATTTCAAAAATTATCTTATTGCAATAGCAGCAGTGCCTTTTGCCCTTGTAATGACATTGCTTGAATTATTTATTTCTTCCATCCAGGCTTATGTATTTGCAATACTTTCAGCTTTATATATAGGGGAGGCTATACGTCCCAAACATTAAAAAAATTGCTGGCAGCCAGTAATTTAATATTATTTTTATCAATTCATTTATATTGGCAGGAGGAATTTAATGGATCCAAAAGCAGCAGCATTTATTGCTGCAGGGTTTTGTATGGGTGTTGGTGCAATAGGCCCCGGGCTTGCAATCGGCAATATGGTAGGCAGGGCTCTTGAAGGAATAGCAAGACAGCCTGAAGCAAGCGGCCAGATAAATACGGCAATGTTTATAGGCATAGCTTTTGCAGAAGCAATATCGCTTTATGCGCTAGTTGTGGCATTCCTGCTGATTTTTGTTGCATGACTCAATATCCAAAAAATTAAAAAATAAAAAATATATTTAGTAAAAATTACTTTAAAAGAGGTGAAACCTGTATGGAAGAAGTGCTGAAAATCATAAATCCCATGACCAGTACTGTCTTCTGGTCAATAATTGTTTTTATAATTTTAATAATTGTTTTATGGAGGTTTGTATTAAAACCGGTAAACAAAATGATTTTAAGGAGGCAAACTGAAATAAGGGACAATATTGATGGAGCTGAGAAGAAAAAAGAAGAGGCGCAACAATATATTGAAGAACAGAAGCGTCTGCTTGAAGATGCTAAAATGGTATCCCGCAGAATTATTGAAGAGGGTAAAATAAATGCAATGAAAGCCCGCCGGGAAATAGAAGAAAAAGCCGGTGAAAAATCACGTTTGCTTATTGAATCCACGATGCGGGAAATTGAGGCCGAAAAAAATAAATCAGTTGAAGCAGTTAAAAACCAGATAGTGGATCTTGCTTTTGAACTGAGTGAAAAAATTGTTTCAAAAAGCTTGTCTGAGAAAGAACATGAAAAAATAATTGAAGAAAGCCTGGATGATATTTATAAAATAAAACAATAAATAAATATCAACAGTTTATATTTTTATTGATGAATCTTATTTAAAAAACTGATCATTTGCAGAGGTAAATTTTCAATTGGATAAAAAGGAAAAAATTAAAAAGGAAATTATTGTAAAAAAATCAACTTTATTAAATAGCCCGCCCATTACTCAAATCCCGGTTGAGGTTTACACTGCAGTTAAAATAAAAGACGGCTTGATTGCAAAAATAAAAAAAGCTGTTGACCAGGTAACCGGCCAGGATGCAAAAATAAAAATAATTGTCGATAAAAGTATATTAGGCGGACTGATTGTAAAGATTGATTACAGTATTATTGATTTAAGCATAAAAAGAAAACTTGATAATTTAAAAATATTATTAAAAGACCTGGATTTAAGAGGAAAGGAACTTGAAGCTGAAAATTGATTCAGAGAAAATAATAAAATTAATAGGTTCAGAAATAAACAGGTATGAGAGCGCAGCTGTTTTAGAAGAATTTGGAAAAGTCATTGAAGCAGGCGATGGGATTGCAAAAGTAAGCGGGCTTTCAAATGTGATGTCCGGCGAAATGGTCCAATTCCCTGATGGAGTTTATGGTGTTGTTTTAAATCTCGAAAAGGATAGTATTGGCGTTATTCTTCTTGGGGACTATGAAAAAATCCAGGAAGGTAATACTGTTAAAAGTACCGGCAATATTTTACAGGTTCCGGCAGGCGAAAAATTAATCGGCAGAGTAGTTGATAGTCTTGGAAATCCTGTAGATGATAATGGGCCGCTGGGCAATACAGAATACAGGCCTGTAGAGTTTGATGCGCCCGGCATAGTAAACAGGCAGCCGGTAAATAAACCTCTGCAAACCGGGATTAAAGCCATAGATTCAATGATTCCGGTTGGAAGAGGGCAGAGAGAACTTGTAATAGGAGATAGAAGCACAGGGAAAACGGCAATACTTGCAGATACAATAATTAACCAGAAAGGCAAGGATGTTTTCTGTATTTATGTTGCAATAGGCCAGAAAACTGCAAACATAAGAAGGTTTATCCAAAAACTTGAAGAAAAAGGGGCTATGGAATATACAATAATTGTTGATGCGGCGGCCAGGACTTCAGCCCCAATGCAGTATATTGCACCTTATTCAGGCTGTGCAATAGGTGAATATTTCCTTTATAATGGCAAACATGCCCTGGTTATGTATGATGATCTTTCAAAACATGCTGTGGCATACCGCCAGCTTTCACTTTTATTGAAAAGGCCGCCGGGCAGGGAAGCATACCCCGGTGATATTTTTTATCTGCATTCCAGGCTGCTTGAAAGGTCTGCCAGTCTTTCTGTTAAAAAAGGCGGCGGCTCCCTTACAGCGATACCTGTAGTTGAAACAAAGTCAGGCGATATGTCAGCATATATCCCGACAAATATAATTTCAATAACAGATGGGCAGATTTATCTCGAGACAGATCTTTTTAATGCGGGAGTAAGGCCTGCTATTAATCCGGGGGTATCTGTTTCAAGTGTTGGGGGAAATGCACAGATAAATGCAATGAAAAAAGTTGCCGGCAAGCTGAGGCTTGGCCTTGCCCAGTTCAGGGAGCTTGAAACTTTTGCAAAATTCGGGACAGACCTGGATAAGGAAACAAAAAAACTCATCAATAGAGGGAAAAGGACAGTTGAGCTGCTTAAACAACCCCAATTCATGCCAATGGATGTTATAGACCAGGTGCTTGTTCTATTTTCACTCATTAATGGTTTTATGGATGATGTTGAGATAAAAGAAGTTCAGAGGTTTGAGAAAGAATACCTGGAATATATGCATTCAAAGCATAGCAATATTGTGGAAAAACTTAAAGAAACATCTGATATAAACAATGAACTTGAAGGGAAAATATCTGCTGCAGTTAATGAATTTAAAACTGTTTTTAAATGATATTAATATGATTAAATAAAATACCGCCACAATAATGGAAAAACCGGAAAAAATTCAAAAAAGAATAAAAAGCATAAGCGACACGCAAAAAATTACCAGGGCTATGAAAATGATAGCGTCCTCAAAGATAAAAAAGGCACAGAGCCGCATTATGGAAGCCAGGGATTTTATTTACGGCATTGAAAATATAATTTCAGATATTGCATGTTTTTCCGGTTTTATCAGTAATCCGCTCTTAAAATCGCCTGGCAATGATAAAAATATCCTGATTGTCGGAATAACATCAGACAAAGGCCTATGCGGGGACTATAATTCCAATATAATAAGGCATATTGAAAATGCGGTTAACAAATTAATAGGAATCGGGAAAAAAGTTAAGCTGATTATAATAGGAAAGCGCGGCAAAAACTATTTTAAATATATTGGTTATGATTTAGACATGGTTTATGAGAATTTATCTGATTACCCGAAATTTCTTGATGCAAGGGAGATTTCAAAGCATATAATCTCAAGGTATGTTGAAGGAAATGCTGACAGGGTACTCTTATGCTATACTGAATTTATAAATCCTGCTGAAAACACTCCCGTCATAATGCAATTACTTCCAATATCCAATTACAGCAAGACTGTGTTTAGAGATGTTGGCAAATTAATAAATAGTATTATAGACATTCCATCAGACAGTCCGCATGGCGGAACAGAAAATACTGTTTCAGGGCTTATTGAGGGAAAAGTCTGCAGGATTTTTCCGGAATTTGTTTATGACCCTTCATTATCAGAGATACTTGACGCCATTCTTCCCGAATATATAGATTCAACTGTATATGGCGCACTTCTTGATTCTACTGCCAGTGAAACAGGTGCAAGAATAACTGCAATGAGAAGTGCAAGCGATAATGCGGCAGAAATAATAAAGGAACTTATAAATATGTACCATAAAGCAAGGCAGCAGGAAATTACGCTGGAAATTGCCGAGGTAGTTTCAGGTGCAGGCATTTTCAGCTCTTAGATGATGGTAGTTCTTTTATTACTTATATGTTTTAAAAAAAAGGATTTAAAATATAGTTTAATTTAATATATTGAAACTTTTACAGGTACATAATAATCAGGAGATTTTAAATGTTTCATGATAATGGCAAAAAAGATAAGAAGCTAAATACGGGAATAATTGTAAGTATAAGAGGCCCGGTTATTGATGTGGAATTTCCGGATTATAATATTCCTGATATCCATACAGCGCTGGAAGTACAAAGGACTGATAAGGCATCCAGGTATTATAAGCATAAAGTTGTAGCAGAAGTCCAGCAGTCAATTGGCTCAAAACAGGTAAGAGCAGTGGCAATGTCCACTACAGACGGTCTTTGCAGGGGCATGAAAGTTATAAGTACGGGCAGGCCAATCGAAGTGCCTGTGGGAAGATGCACGCTTGGAAGAATTTTTAATGTTCTTGGCGAACCCATTGATAATATTGGTGAAGACATAAAAGCAGATGTTTTTATGCCCATTCACAAAAAATCGCCGGATATAAATGACATCAGGCCAAATGATGAAATTTTTGAAACAGGAATTAAGGTAATAGATCTTCTTTGCCCTTTTTTAAAAGGCGGCAAAATTGGCATGTTCGGCGGAGCAGGGGTTGGTAAGACTGTAATAATAATGGAACTTATACATAACATTGCAACGGAGCATGGCGGTTTTTCAGTTTTTAGCGGTGTTGGTGAAAGAACAAGGGAGGGAAATGATTTATGGCTCTCAATGAAGGAATCCGGAGTTCTTGATAAGACAGCGCTTGTTTTCGGACAGATGAATGAGCCGCCGGGCGCAAGGCTAAGAGTTGGACTTACCGGACTTACAATGGCCGAATATTTCAGGGATTATGAAGGCAAGGATTTACTGCTTTTCATAGATAATATTTTCAGGTTTGTCCAGGCCGGCCAGGAAGTGTCAATGCTTCTTGGCAGAATGCCCTCTGCTGTCGGTTACCAGCCAACACTGGCAACTGAGATGGGAGAACTGCAGGAAAGGATTACTTCTACAAAAAAAGGTTCAATAACATCAGTGCAGGCAATATATGTACCGGCAGATGACCTTACAGATCCTGCTCCGGCAACAACTTTTACTCATCTTGACTCAATTGTTGTACTCTCAAGAAAAATCACAGAGCAGGGCATATATCCTGCTGTTGATCCTCTTGAATCATTTTCCAACATACTGGACCCGCAGTATGTAGGGATTGAACATTACAATGTTGCAAGGCGCATACAGGAAATTCTACAGAAAAATAAAGAGCTCCAGGATATAATAGCAATACTTGGAATAGACGAGCTTTCTGAGGAAGACAGGACAATTGTGCAGCGTGCAAGGAAAATAGAAAATTTTTTATCACAACCTTTCTCTGTTGCATCACAGTTTACAGGCAGGCAAGGAAAATATGTAAAGCTGGAAGACACAATAAAAGGTTTTAAGGCCATTTCAGAAGGGGTTTACGATGATATTTATGAACAGGCGTTTTACATGGTCGGCACTATTGAAGAGGTTGAAGAAAGAGCTGTAAAAATGGTGGAGGATTTTAATTTGAAATTCTCTGATATTTGAGGATATGCATGTTTATAATATATAATACCATGCAAAATAATTAAAAATATAAATTCTTGAAAACCTTATAAAAAAATAAATGCAGAAAGAAGAACAAAAAAAGAAATTCAAAGTCACAGTTATAACTCCGGAGCAAAAAGTTTTCGAAAGCATTGCAGACTTTATAAGCATACCTGCAAAAAGCGGAAGCATGGGTATTCTTCCCGGCCATTTGCCGGTTATAGCGCAATTGAAAATCGGCATATTAAAAGTTGTAAATGACGGCCAGCAAACCTATATTGGGGTTTGCAGGGGCCATTTTGAATACTTCGGAATGCTTGCAAGAGTGCTTACTGAAAGAGCCATTATAACAGAATACGCTCTCAGGCAAAAAACAATAGAGGAGCTGGAAAAGAAACATGATATCACACAGGAGATAACAGAGGAAACCCGTAAAGTAATACAGGCAATTGCCAGTTTAAAAAATCTCAGGGGCTAAATTTTTAAAGGCTGTATCATTTGCTTTTATATATATCACCGCTTATATTATTATATAATATGCTTGATGAAATATTTTCAGCAGCTCTTTTTTTAAGGTTTATCTATTAAGTTATTTTAAAAAAACAAGGAAATATTTATATTAAATGTCCAGTTTCATAATAAACGGCGGGAAAATTTTAAACGGCAAGGTAGCTGTAAGCGGGGCAAAAAACTCAGCTTTAAAGATAATGGCTGCATCCATTCTTGGCAGCAGCAAAGTCATCCTTGAAAATATCCCGGATATTGAGGATGTAAACACAATGGTCCAGGTTTTAAAAACCCTGGATGCTGAAGTGAAATTTGACAGGGGAAAAAATATTCTCGAAATAAATTCTTCTGCGATAGATTCGTATGAAGCGCCGTATGAGCTTGTCAGGAAAATGCGGGCCTCTGTTCTTGTTGCGGGCCCCCTTTTAAGCAGGTTCGGAAGGGTAAAAGTTGCGGTGCCTGGCGGATGTAATATAGGGGCAAGGCAGATAGATTTGCATCTTAAGGGTTTTGAGGCCCTTGGCGCATCCAACAGTATTGAACACGGCTATGTTATAAGCTCTGCTGGCAAAAATACAAAGGGTTGTGCGGGTACCGGCGCACACAGGCTTACCGGAGCCAATATAAACCTTGATTTTCCTTCGCGCGGCGCTACAGAAAATCTTATGATGGCCGCAGTTCTTGCAAAGGGCGAAACCACGATAAATAATGCCGCAAGGGAGGCTGAAATAATCGATCTTGCAGATTTTCTCATATCCATGGGAGCAGATATTTCAGGAGTGGGAACGGATTGTATTAAAATAAGGGGTGTTAAGAAACTGGCCGGCACAAAATACAGGATAATGCCGGACAGCATAGAGGCAGGCACATTTGTAGTTGCTGCTGCGCTCTGCGGCGGAATTGTTGAAATAGCTGATGCAATATGGAAAAACCTGGAGATTTTCTGCCTCAAGATAAAAGAAACCGGCATTGATATAAATAGAACATCAGATAATACAATAATAATTAAAAAAACCGCAAAAAAGTTAAAGCCGGTTTATATAAGCACCCTTCCATACCCGGGATTTCCTACGGATCTGCAGCCTGTAATTGCCGTTTTGCTTTCAACAGCGCCCGGCATATCTATAATAACTGAAAATGTATTTGAAAACAGGTTCATGTATGTTGAAGAACTTAACCGCATGGGGGCAAATATAAAGATAGACGGGCATCATGCAGTCATAAACGGTGTAGACAGGCTTTCCGGCGCGCCTGTTAAAGCTTTTGATTTGCGGGCAGGAGCTGCAATGGTGCTTGCAGGGCTTGCCGCAGAGGGTGTTACAGAAGTTTATGATATTTATCACATTAACAGAGGCTATGAGAGGTTTGAAAAAAAACTCGGCAGCCTTGGGGCAGATATTAAGCTTGTAAACCAAACGGATATGAATGTATAATGTAACGTTGCTGTGAGCTCATTTAAAACAGCTTACAAAAGCAGGAGGGAGTTTTTTATAATATAAAAAACTGTATAAAAAAAACTGGATTTTTTAAAATAAAAATGACTTTATATAATGAATGATATTAAAAAAGAAAAAGCAAGTAAAAACAGGAATATAAGTGAAAAAGGCGCAGCGGGAACGGCTAAAAAATCCAAATGGTCAGGGCTTAAACCCTACCAGAAAATCCTTATAATATTTTTTTGTGCAGTAATGATTATCGGCGCAGGAGCTGCTGCTTACTTCTATTATTATCTTGCAAGTATAAATAAAACAATTAAATCAGGCACAACCACTGAAATAAAGGAAGTATTATCCCCCATTGAGACACCTGAGGCTCCCCTTACCATACTTCTTCTTGGCCGCGACACAAGGGATGCAGAAACGGAGCAGGGGCGCGCAGATACAATCATGCTTCTGCACATAAACTTTGCAGAGCAGAGAGCAGCTATACTTTCAATTCCAAGGGATACTCTTGTAGATATTCCCGGGCATGGAGAGGATAAAATAAATGCTGCATATGCTTTTGGCGGGGAAGAGCTGATGATAAAAACTGTATCCCTTGCGCTGGATGCAATCATAAACCATTATGTAACAATAGATTTTGACGGGTTTGTAAAGCTTATCGATGAGCTTGGAGGTGTTGACGTAGTGGTTGAAAGGCCGCTTGAGGACCCGCTTTCAGGCGCGTTTATATCTGCAGGCAACCATCGCTTCACAGGAGAGCAGGCTCTTGCTTTCACAAGAAGCCGCTCAACAGAGCTGGGTGATATAGGAAGAATACAGCGGCAGCAGTATATTTTAAAACAGCTTATTGACCAGAAGCTCAATCTTAAAAATATTTCCAGGATAAATGATTATTTTAATATAGTAATTGAAAATACACGCACTGACCTTGACCTTTTGAGCATAATCTCTTATGCAAGAGCTGCGCTTTCATTCGGCACAGAAAATCTAAGCACTGCAATAATTCCCACTCATCCTGAATGGATAGACGATGGGACAAAAAGCGTGCAGGTGCCTGACATTGCAGAAGCAAGAGCAATGTGGCAGAGAATTATTTTTGGCCAGCCGGTCAGCATGTATGGCATACAGTATTTAGGCGGGGTGGAAAATATAGACGAGTCTATGCTGCAAAACAGTACTTACAATTATAAAATCATAGTAAAAAACACGGGAAACATAACCTGGCAAAAACAGGAGCCGGAATCCTTTTACCTGAGCTATCACTGGCTTGATTTTGAAACAAAAAAAACTGTGCAGTTTGAAGGCAAGAGAAGCCGTATTCCTGTAGAAACTGTAGCTCCGGGCCAGGAGGTTGAAATTGATTTCAAGGTGCTGTCCCCTGATAGACCGGGCAAGTATATACTGCAGATAGATATGGTGCATGAGGGAAAAACATGGTTTTCATACCAGGGAGTGCCCACTCTTGAAAAGTATGTTGCAGTAAATGTAGATTATGCGGCAAGTTATAATGATATGGGCTCAACGCCCAATGAAATACGCCCCGGAGAGGAATTTAAAACAAAAGTCAAAGTTGTCAATAACGGGTTTATGGACTGGATTGCGGATTCCGGTGAACCATTTCGTCTTGGATATCACTGGTACAACAGGGATACCCGTGAAGTCATATATTTTGGTGCGGGCCGCGGTTTTCTTCCGTCAAATGTTGGGCACGGCCAGTCTGCGGATGTTGAAGTTTTAATAACTGCCCCTGAAAAACCCGGAAGGTATATACTTGCTTATGACCTTGTTCATGAAAAAGTCACATGGTTTTCCCATCAGGGAGTGATACCGCTTGAAATAAATGTAAATGTCGGCATAACTCTTGACAATGCAATAGTCAGCAAAACATCTGTAATGATTTATAACGGCTGCGGAGTTGCCGGGGTTGCAGCAGGTTTCAGGGATTATATCAAAAATTATAATTTTAAAATATACGGCCTTGCAAATGCGCAGGACATTGATTTTGAAAAGACCATAGTAATTTATAAAAGCGATAAGAAGAAAAATGCTGAGCAGCTTGCGAGGCTTCTTTACAGCTATGATATGGCGGAATTTTCCGGGCAGTGGAATTATTACTCCTCATCTGCAGATGTTATCATAATCCTTGGCAGGGACTTTGAGGAAAATATAAAGCAGCACTGAAACTGTGATATAATTGTATTATGAGAAAAGGTTCAGCACTAAAAATAATCAGGCTATTTTTGTTTGATATACTTGTAATTTTTTCATCATTTATTTTCTCTTTTTTCCTGAGGGGAGTTATAAGTATATACAGCGGCGTTGGCCTGTTTGAAATTTACAGCAGATATGTCGGCTACTACGTAATTGTTATTCTTGTAATCAAGCTTGCGTTCTTTGCTCTTTTCGGCATGTACAGGAGAGTCTGGAAATATGCCTCGCTTAAGGACATGGTTGCCATACTGGAAGCTACGGCATTAAGCACTATATTTGTGGGCCTGCTTTTTTACGGGCTCAGCCAGCCGGTTCCCTGGTTCAGGGGCGCCACTTTCAGCCTTCCGTATTTTCCAAGGAGCATACTGGTAATTGATTTTCTTCTCACCCTTGTACTTGTGATAATCTTACGTTTTTCTGAGCGGTATTTTAATGAACTCCGGTTCGGCAGGGCTGATGCGCGAAAAAAAAGGGTGCTTATCTGCGGTGCAGGCGATGCCGGGGAAATGATGGTAAGGGAGATGATAAGGCAGAAAAACAGCGACTATGTTCCTGTGGCATTTCTTGATGATGATGCTGCCAAATTAAAGCACCAGATACACGGAGTAAGGGTAGTGGCACCGATTGAACAGTTGGAGGATGTAGTACAGAAGTTTGCGATAGATGAAATAATTATAGCAATACCCTCAGCTCCGGGAAACCTGAGAAAAGAAATAGCTCTTCGTGCAAAAGCTCTTTCAATACCGTGTAAAACACTTCCCAGCATGTATGAGGTTATAGACGGCAGGGCATTTCTTTACCAGGTCAGGGAAATAAGCATTGAAGATATACTGGGCAGGGAGCCGGTAAGAATACATGCTCCTGAAATAATATCTGCAATAAAGGATAAGGCAATACTTGTAACTGGCGCAGGCGGCTCGATAGGCTCTGAGATTTGCAGGCAGCTTGTCAGGTTCCGACCTGCTAAACTGGTAATTCTTGATCACTCTGAAAATAATCTCTTCCTGATAGAAAATGAGTTAAAAACAAAATATGAGTTTAACCAGGTCTATCCCATTGTTGCGAGCATACAGGTAAAAAAAGTCATAGAAGATGTTTTTAAGCGATATAAACCATCCATTGTATTTCATTCAGCTGCATATAAGCATGTGCCTCTTATGCAGTTAAATCCCGAAGCTGCCATAGAAAACAACTACATCGGTACAAAGATACTCTGCAGGGCCGCGCTCGATTATGGCGTCGGGCGCTTTGTTCTGCTCTCAACGGACAAGGCTGTCAGGCCGAGCAATGTAATGGGCATATCCAAGCTTCTTGCAGAAAAACACCTTCAGGTGCTGACAGATAAGTTCGGCAATAAAAAAACCAAATTTATAACTGTGCGGTTTGGAAATGTGCTTGAAAGCAATGGCAGTGTAGTAAATATTTTCAAGCAGCAGATTGAAAACGGAGGCCCTGTAAGCGTTACTCACCCCAAGATGGAAAGATACCTCATGACAATACCTGAAGCCTCACAGCTTGCAATACAGGCATGCATAATGGGCGAAGGGGGGGAGATATATGTGCTTAATATGGGCCAGCCGATAAGCATACTTGAACTTGCCAGAAATATGATAAAACTTTTCGGCATGAAGCCGGAAAGTGATATAGATATAGTTTACACCGGCCCCCGCAATGGGGAAAAATTGAGCGAAGAGCTTGCAAGGGATGATGAGGAGGAGCTTGTACAGAGCGATTTTAAGCATATTTTTGAGGCAAAGCTAAAAGTAAAACCTGATTACAGAGAGCTTGAAAATACACTTTTCTGCATTGAAAAAGAAGTGCAGATAAATGATTACAATAACCTGTTTAAAGATATTAGAAAGGTAGTGCCTGAATTTGATGAAAAAGTCATCTGGTATCGATCTGAGTAAAAGCAGGTCAAGGAATTTATTAAAACGTATCACAGATATCATTTTTTCGCTTATCCTCATTTTATTATTTTTGCCATTCTGGATTTTAATAACAATTGCAATAATTATTGATTCACGCGGGAGCATTGTGTTTATGCAGGAAAGGGTGGGCCGCTTCAGCATAAACTTTAATATGTACAAATTCAGGACAATGAAGCAGGGCACCATTGACCTTCCTGCAGAAGAGCTTGTTGACAGGGAAAGCAAAGTTACAAGGGTTGGAAAATTCCTGCGCAGGTTCAGCATTGATGAGACACTCCAGCTTTTAAACATACTCAAAGGCGATATGAGTTTTGTTGGCCCCAGGCCATCCCATCTTGGCCAAAAGGAGCAGATAAAGATACGAAAGGAAACAGGCACTGATTCAATAAGGCCCGGCCTTACAGGCTATGCTGTTGTAAACGGCAGGGATGCAATTTCAATACCTGAGAAAGCAGATTATGACATGGCCTATGTATTTAATTACAGGCCATTTATGGACACACTTATAATATTAAAGACATTTGGTGTTGTGCTTACATTCAGGGGAGGAAACTGACACGCTAATCATTTTTTAGATATTTTTGTGCGGAACTAGTGAATTCAATTTCATACATTTATCAATCCTTCCCAAAAATATCTTTTCCTTCCTTTATAAGTTCACTGATTGACGCTTTCATCTCCCTGGATTCTGCGGTAAATTTTTCAATAAGCTCTTCACCGCTGTATCCTTCAGAAATAAGATCCCTTAAAATTTCAACTGAAAATTCGCTTTCATCAAGAGTTAGCGGGCGAATAACCAGCGTATTTTTTCAATAAAACATTCCACTTCTTTGCCAAAACCCAGTTTTTCATAAAATTTTTTTTAAAATACTCAGCTGTCTTTTTTCTTGTTATACTTACAATCTTTCTGTTCTTAAAACTGAAACCTTGAAGAGATTCAGCCATTAATAATTCCTCCTTAAATTAAAAAAATATACAGTAATTCCTTGATGTTAATATATTAATGAAAATAGGAAATCGCAATTATAATTAGATTTAGCCGTTTCGGAAATTTTCTATTTTAATTTATATAAAAATCCACCGGTTTGTTTATATGACAAGACGAGCTGAAATTTTTCACTGATGATCTTATCTTCTTCGGAAAGTATTACAAGGTAGGCGTATTTCCCGGTATCGTCTTCCACCTGACTGAGCTCTTTAATCTCTTTTTCTATTTCTGCGGTAGTTTTTCCGCTGATATCGATAAACTTTATATCCCTTGGATAAAGATTGTATGCCATTTGGGCCATTATATAAACAGGCTCGCCCCTTAGCAGCACTGCAAGGTTTTGGCCCGGTGCAGTATTTTTATCCACCCAGGCAATAAATTTTTCAAAGTCATAGAAACCGTAATATGCCTCATCCAGCCTGCCTTCAATTATATATTTTTTGTATGAGTCCCAGTAACTTTTAATCGTAAATAAAGTGGTTGTTGCCATAAAATAAAAAACTGTTAAAAGGGGTATTAAAAGCAATATTATAATGAAGCTTCTTTTTGTATTTTTATAATCATTTCTTTGACTTCGCTCCAGACACAAAACTGTGTGAAAAAAAGGAAACGTCCCCTTTTTTTTGCAAACAAAAGAACCGTCCCCCTGATTTCTCTTTAATAAAAGGGGACCGTCCCCCTTATTTTTACCTGGGAGTGCCATCCTTGCATAAACAGCATACAAAATAAACACAGCCAGTACAAAAATGTAAGCGGGTGTAAAATACCTGTTAATATTTTTAATATTTAAGCTGTTTTTTAAAAAATAATTAATATGGCCATCAACAGGTATAAAAGGCTTTTCTGCTGCTGTTATCTTGCTAATATTGATATCAATTCCTTCAATGCGGGGAATTTCAATTATAATGCTTTTTATTTCCTTTTTTAAGACAAGTTTGCCCGGGATGTAATGATACCTGTAGTACCTGTTTTGCCCTATAGGGACATAATATGTGTGAGTTATGCCGTCTATATAAAATGATGTCCTGTCATAAACTGAAAACTGCCTGCTTTCCAAATCTGTGCCATCAAATCCTTCCTGGTTTGCGCTCAACAGGGGGCCAAGATTTATGCTGAAACTTCCTGCCGGGTAAGCAACCTGGCCTGTATTTTTTGCAGTCATGGCAATTACCAGGTAATCGCCAATCTGCGGGACAACAGGTTTGTCCGGCACAATTTCTATTACTGCCAGGCCTTCTTTGTTATATGCATTTATTTGCCCCAGGTTATTGTCCCCTTTATAAACCATGACAGCATCATCGGCAGAACCCCAGCTTTTGCTGTTTCCATATATATTTATGCCGCTTCCACTGCTGCTGTATGAAAAAAATTCCCTGTTTAAAACAGGAAAGCATAAAAGAATCCAGAAAGTAATAAGCAGCGCTGAAATAATTATAAATGCCACAAGTTTAGCCGGCGGCAGAGGATACTTTGGGTATTTTTTACAATTAAGCATTCCTATTTTTTAAGAGGGTTTTTTATTTTTAAACAAGCTAAAATATTAGTAAAATCCGGGAAGTTTATTTAACATCTGGCTGATTCCAGCATGTCATTAAAAATATTAAGAAAATTTTTACCTTCCAGGATATTGTCAAATTCTTTCAGCCATTTCCTGATGTATTTTTTGTTTATATCCGGATTTTTCAGGATAAGCACCCTGGCGTCTTCAAGATCCCTTGGTCTTGCAGCAAATATTTTATGTATCAGCAAATCCTCTACAGAGGCAAAGTTTATTTTTGTACCTTCAATGCTAACCTGGACAGCTTTTTTTAACGCATGTTTTTCATATGCGGTCTGGGAAAAAATCAGGTCTATCCTTATTTTTGTATTTTTATCTTCAAGAGGCAAAACAAATGTTTTATTTATAAATTCTGAAGGATTTCCAGGGAGAGCCTTAAAGCCTGAATGCTGTAAGTTGTCCAGGACAAATCCGGATTTTTCAATTCCAATACCTATTGTAATGTCTATGTCCTGTGTAAGGCGAGGTTGGCCGTGAACAAGGAACGCCTGGCCACCAATGAGCATATATGGAACGGATAACTTGTTTAAAAAATTTACAATTTTTATTATTGTTTCTTCAATCATATTCTTATGGCAGTGAATTTAAAATTCGTGCAACTTCTATATCTGTTTCTATACCTTCCAGTGGATCTTTTGATGGTAAAACTTTTAGCTTAAAAGCTTCGGCCAGCAGGCTGTTATAGATTTTAAGCTTTTCCTCATAGGTAAGCTTGCAGTTCTTTATGTAACGATTGTTAAAATCCTCAAGCGCTTTTTTATCTTTAATCATTGTTTTAATTTAAAACTTATATTTATAAAATACCGGCTAAAAACCTGCTTTATAAATAATATTATAATAAAAGCCCAGCCAATATAAAGTTGTTTATTTTTTCAACTTATAATATGTAGATTTGCCCTTCCCATACCTTTGGATTAAACCCATATCAATAAGGCGTTTAAAATCAAGGCTTCTTGTTGCTTTCGCCCGTTCAGTAAGCTTTGAATAATCCCTGTCACTGGTAAAACCCTTCTTTTCAATCAATTCAAGTATTTTTTTATGATAGTCAGCAAGCTCTGTTTTTGGACTAACTGAAGATTCCAGCAGGATTTTTTTTACCCTTAACAGTTCATCTATAATTCCCTCAGTGAAATACTCAAGCCAGCCGGTATAATCAACAGATTCTGCCAAATCATAATAATTTCCAAATATGCCAACATTATTAAAATAAAGTGTGACATTTCTATTATAATAATTTTCAAAGCTGAATAGATTAAAGGTGTCAAGGCCCACATCTGCAAGAATTGCTTTTGTCAGTAACCTTGCAGTGCGGCCATTACCGTCCATGAAGGGATGGATGATTACAAACTGTTTGTGGAAAATCCCGGCAATTATAAGAGGATCTGTCTTACCCCTGTTTTTATTTACAAAATCTGTAAGATTATCCAGGAGTGCGCTGACATCTTCATGGTCCGGCGGCCAGTAAATGGTTTGGCCGGTTTTTGGGTTATTTACAAAAACGGGTTCTGTACGAAGTTTTCCGGCCTGGTGCTGGCCAGCCAGATTAATCATTACTATATTGTGTAAACAAAGAATAAATTTGATGTCAAATTTTAAATTGCCTGCCGCTATTACTTTATTTAAATACTCCAGGGCACTGTTGTAATTTATAACTTCCTGTTCGCTGTCTCTTAAGTGCGCAGGCGCATTTTTAAGAATCTGTTTAACATCAGTAAGGGGCAGCGGATTGCCCTCTATGGCTGTTGATGCGTTAACTGAGATTTCTCTTGCGCTTTTCTCAAGTTCATATAATACAATTTCCGGGAACCTTTTAATATTCAGTTCAAAGACTGTGATTCCAATCTTTTTAATATTGAAAAGTAATTTATCTGTTATCTCATATAAAGGATTAAACATTATAGACTAATAATAGACGAATAATAGACGAATTACAAGCAATTTTCAAGTTTTATTATTGTTGTTATCATTCCGGGAAATTGTTATTATTTTCTTGATTATGCAGGTTTTTATTTACATAAGGCTTTTTCTTTCAATTGCATCATTTTTTTTTGCGGGCTACATTGCCATTTATTTCCTGCTTTTGAGCAAAAAGCAAATTTTATTCAATGATGCAGGAAGAACAACACCGGATTATGGGCCCGGAAGCTGCAATGCTGGATACAGACAGGCCGCACCTTTTTCGCATGCTCTCTTTATTTTCTTTTTAAGCTTTTTTACAGGTATATTTATTGTATCAAATTTGCTGATGCTGCTTTCACTTTTAAAGATTAAATTCAGTTTTCTGATTGCCCTGGTATTTACTGCAGTATGCTTTCTGGGTTTTTGCATTATAATAATTTATGAAAAAATACATAATAAGGCCGCTGTTTATTTCAGGGAAGCAAAAGAAGACCCTGCCGCAAAAACCGCTCTTATCCTTACTGCAGTAACCTGGTTTTTTATAGCGCTTTGTTTTGCAGCAGTGCTTTTTTTTACATTTCTTTTTCCAATAAGGTTCTGGGACGCCATATCCTGCTGGAGCTTAAAAGGGCGTGCATTTTTTATAGACGGCAGCATAACCGGCTTTTATACCGAACACAGCTACGGCTTTGCGCATCTTTCATACCCTCTATATATTCCGCTTTCCCAGACATGGATCTATATTTGGCTCGGATATGCAGATGAGCGGCTGGTAAAGATACTTTTTCCGCTTTTCTATTTATCGCTTATCTTTATACTTTATTATTGTTTTAACAAAAAATTCACAAAGCTTTTATCTTCGGCATTTGTCCTGATGCTTTGCGGGCTTCCGGTTGCCATGGATCATGGCTATCTTGAGTACACAAACCTTATCTTTGCCGTTACTGTCTTTATTGCTGTTTACTTTTTTTATCTTTATATACAGCAGGGCATGCATATATTTAAATATGGTAAAGCAAACGGCTTGAAGCCGCTTTTTACATCGGCGCTATTTTTTACAATACTTTCGCAGGTAAGAACTGAAGGTGTACTTTTTATGATAATATTTTTTATTGCAAACACTGTATATGGCTTAAAAAAATATATTGATGTGATAAAAACTCCAGGTAGAATTTATGCAGAAAGCAGCCGCTCAAATCCGGAAAGTAAAGGTTTTATACAGGCAGAAAATTACCCCCAGGGCAAAGAAGGTAAATATAATTTAAAAACAGCGCCCAGCTGCTTTATTTATTCAATACTTATTCCGCCTTTTTTTTCTATAATCCTTGCTCTTCCCTGGCAGGCCATAAAAAGAATTTTGGGGCTGAATGTTGCAAGCACCGAGTGGACAAATCTTTTTCTATCGCTAGGGCAAAATTCACAGGAAGGATACGCAATCCAGGCATTTGATTTTGCCCATGCCTCGGGGGCAATGGTATCCCAGCTATTTTACTCAGCCTATGACTCTGCCCGGGCATTTTTGGGCTCATCCTACGGTATTATCTGGGCAGTTCTTTTAATATTGGCTATTGCGTACATAAAAAAAATGTTTTCGGGCCCAAACTGGGTTTTTCCAATATTTATAATACCTGGTTTTATTGCCCTTTTTATATCCCTTGGACTGATTCCAGAGTTTGCATGGTCAACTGAGCGCTATGTGCTGCATCTTCTGCCGTTGACTTATTTCTGGATATTATATAATCTACCCCTGTTTAAAAAGGAGCAGTAAAGGAAATGAAGGGGCGTTTTTCTTTTTTCACTTTTTTCATATTTTTTTTACGCCTTTAAGCGAAGCGAAAAGGATAGTTATGAATATGGGCATCTACATAATATTATTAATAGCTGCAGCAGCATTGATTATTGCCGGCACCGCCATATGGTATGCATTTGTATTTGAGCCTGCAAATTTTAAGCTTTCAGAAATTACGGTAAATATAAAAAGTGGAAAAAGTAATAAAAAGAGCCAGTCTGGAGAAATACCGGAAGAAATAAAAAGCTTTAAAAGCGCCAATGTTATTTTAAATCCTTCAGGTAAATTACCTTACAGAAATTGCCGGGGCACAACAATTCTGCAAATACTTCACCTCACAGATTTTCATTTAAGAAAGGACAGAAACGGCAGGAAGCTCTTCAGCTTTATTAAAAGCCTTTGGAGTTTAAAGCCTGACCTTATATTCCTGACAGGTGATTTGGTGGAAAAAGATGCTTACTTTGATTACCTTATAGAAATGCTTACCGGACTTGATGCAAAACTTGGAAAGTATGCCGTATTCGGGGTGCACGACTATTACCATAAAAGGCCCACTGAATTTATCAAGAATATGATAAAGCGGCAGAAAAAATACATGCGGCAAAACAGCATAGAATTGCTTGTTGAAAAACTGGAAAAAATCGGCATTACTTCTTTAAGAAACGAAAAAGTAATATTAAATTTAAACCCTCAAAAAAACAGTGAAGGCACCGGGTTAAATAAAATCAATAAAATTGAAATAGTTGGCGTTGATGATGCAGTTATAGAAAGAGCTGACACCGGATATGCATTCGGCGGGCACAAAGGCAAAAGCAAACCTTTTGCAAGCGGCTCAGGCAGGGCCAGCTACAGACAGGTTTTAAAACGCCCCAGCGGACATATCCACAGCCTTTCAGAAAGCGGCAAATTAAAAATATGCATAACTCATACGCCGGATATGGATTTGTTTGTTGACTTTGTGGAAAATAAAACTGACATTGTAATATCCGGCCACACCCACGGCGGCCAGGTAAGAATTCCTGCAGTCGGGGCTTTAATATCAGGCGCAAACATACCTGTTAAGTATGCTTCAGGGCTTTTTTATTTTGAAAAATTTGTCCTTTATATATCAAGGGGGCTTGGTGAAGGAAGATATTCTCCGTTCAGAGTTTACTGCCAGCCTGAGGCTACCCTTATTAATATAAATTCAGTATTTTAAAAATAGGCGCATTTTTATATAATGCGGTAATAAATTTTTATCACACACAATTACAAAGAGGCTGAAAAATTCATGAAAAAGGCAAATAATATTAAATCCTTTAGAGTTATTTATACAGTTATTATAAGTATTGCCTGCATTCTTGCACTACTTCTGGTATTTTTGCCAGCCGGATGCAAAAAGAAACCGGCGGCTGAAACAGAAATGGCAACAGAAAGCACTGCTGCGGCAACAACTGCCGTTCAGACTGAAGCCACAACTGCCGCCCAGACAGAAAGCGCCACAGAATCTGTTGAGGAAGTGCCTGAAAAAATTACCGGCCTTATAAAGCAGGCGGACGACTATTATGCAGAGGGCGATATCGGGCTTGCAAGAAGCACTTACAGAAAAGCTGAAATTGCAATAAATAATTCAAAACTTTCAGGTGGAAAAAAACAGGAGCTCATTAATTCTTTCTATAAAAGATATGAAGAGTGTAAAGAAATAATTTCAGCAGCCAGCATGCATTATGCCAGTGCTATGCAGTTAATTTATGAGACAAGGTATGAGCAGGCAAAAACTGAGCTGGAGGCAGCCCTTGCACTGTACCCGAAATATGGGGAAGCCCAGGAAGCTTACGAAAACCTCAAAACCCTCATGGGGCTTAAGTAAACATTTAAATAATATCACAGTTTATGATGCTGTTTTTATACCGGTATCTGATTATATGAAAATACTGCTTGTAACAGCAAACCCCGGGCACCAGTTATCCCAAAAACATAGAAATATAATTTTGCTTAAAGATTTATAAACCGGGATTTAAGGCAAACAGGCTTAAAGATTTTATGAGAGAAAAAGAACAACTTTTAAAGAAAAAGCCAAAAAAGAAAAACAGGTTTGCAAGATTTGTTTCTATGCTAATTGTTTTTATAATTATAATCTCCCTTGTGTTTTACAGCATAGAAAACCCTTCCTTTATAAAAAATACTGTTGAAAAATTAAAAGCTTTTTATTATTCTGCCGTCGATGGTTCAGATACAGCTTCTTCAATAGATACTTTTTCTGCAGAAAGTGAAGATTTTTATAATGAAGAAGCCGCTTTGGGCCAGGAAACAGGCGTGCAGGAGGATGGGCCCCAGTCTTTCTGGCAGAAAATCCTGGCATTTCTTAAAAGGGGCCTGGACAAGGATAATGATAATTTCCCCTCAAGCCTTGAAATTAAAATATATTTTGCATCACTGGGACAGGAGGAAAAGTTCTCATATGAAAAAAGAACCATAATAGCAGGCAGCTCTTTAGTTGCTGTTGAGAATGCAGTAAAGGAAATTCTTGAGGGGCCCCATAAAGCATTTAATTTTCCTGTTATCCCGCCTGGCACAAAATTAAGAAGAGTTGAAATTTATGAAAACCTTGCAAAAATTGATTTTTCACAGGAATTTCTTGATAACAGCCTTGAGTCAGGAGTTCTTGATAAATATGTAATATATACAATTGTAAATACAGTCACGCAGATACCTGGCGTTGATGGGGTAATTTTTCTTATAGAGGGTAAAAGGATAAAAATCTATGGAAGCGTGGATCTGTCAATTCCCGCCATAAAAGATGAGGACTTTATAAGCGAAGATGATTTGCTTGAAGGCTATAAAGAAGGCCTGGATTTTGAGCAAACAGATTCCGGGCAATAATTATACTTTATAAAGAATAAAAATCTTTACTATTGGTTTATCTATTACCAAAAAAACTCTTTATATGTTTTCAGCCAGTGTAGATTTGGAAAGGGAGACATGCTTTACACCCTTTATGGATTTTAATTTAGCCTCAAGGCCCAAAATTTCGCTGATTTTACCTTTTACCGCAATTATCTCAAGGCAAATCCTGTGGTCAAGGTGGATATGCTGGGTGGAAATGATAATTTTATGATAATCATGCTGTATATCAGTTAAGTTATTTGCAAGCTCCCTCTGATGGTGGTCATATACAAATACAATTGCTCCTGCAGCAATTTTGCCGGACTGCGACCATTCATCTTCAACAAATTCTTTCCTTATAAGGTCCCTGATAGCCTCTGAACGGTTGGAGTAATTTTTTTATTTTATATATTTATCAAATTTATCAATAAGATTATTTTCAATTGATACGCCAAATCTTTTTACTTTTTCCATATTTTGCAGATAATATTTTTTTAATTCTTATTATTATTGCATATTTTTTTATATAATTCAGCACAGCAGCAATATTCTTGAAGCCGGGTTAAAAAGATATTATTACAGTCACTGCTGCTAGCAGGAAAAATGTATTTTTTAAATACTTAATTTCTGCGCGTACCTGTAAAAAATAAAAATTTAAAAGCCGTAAATTGTGTCCTTGTGCAATGCAAAAACATTCTTTTCTGCATCAGGGCCCTCGGCTTTTGAAGGATCTGTAAGAAGAACCATGCTGCCATGGACATAGGCAATAATAATAAGCTGGTCTGAGC
>Ga0194126_10001036_pt1 | contig 46958 bp, 37 predicted proteins | sample TA2KigC150mmetaG_FD_148641 | JGI IMG/M metagenome (GOLD analysis project Ga0194126, IMG submission 148641) | Freshwater microbial communities from Lake Tanganyika, Tanzania - TA2015035 Kigoma Deep Cast 150m | ecosystem: Environmental > Aquatic > Freshwater > Lake | place: Tanzania: Lake... | reverse complement strand
TCAAAGACGGCCAGGTCTTCTTCCGGGGACCGCTCTACCAGGTCAACCGCGAAGCCTGGGCCGCGAGCATCCCCACGACCTTGAAGGAGATCAGCCTGACCCTGACCTGGCTGGCCGACGACCTGGGCGTCATCGGCAGGGTCCAGCGGGTCCGCCTGGTGGACGGTCAGCCCTGCGGTTCCCAGACCTTCGCCTGGCCCATCGTGCCCCGGCTCCAGGAGCTGCGGGACTATTTCCTGGAGCATGGTCACGCCATGTCCGTCAAGGGTCCAAAACCGAATGCAGGCTCGGACGCAGCCCAGCCCAGAGATGGCCTTGAAGGCAACTCGACCCCTGCCTTCAAGGCAACTTCATCCCCCGGTTCAAGGCAATCTCACCCCCATGCTCAAAGCAACTCCTCTCTTAGCTCGGCTGCCAGGCCGACCGCTGCCGAAGGCAGTGGCGAGTCTCTGACCGGGATCATCACCGACGAACCTGCCCCAGTCGGGCAGAGACGAGCCAGGGCCGGAGGCGGCGGAACGAACGAGCGCCAGCGAGTGAGTGGCGACGCCGACCCCAAAGCCGACTCAGCCCCGCCCGCGCCCAGGCCGAAGGCACCGGCGCAGCCCGGCCAGGCCAACACCAAGGTCAACGGCAATGGCGATCTCCGCCCGGCCAGCGCTCCCGCGACCGCTGCGGCTCCGCCGCCCTGGTCGCCGCCCCATCCCCCCAAGGACATCGCCGTCGTCACCGAGGCCGATCAAAAAGCCTGGCGCAAAGCCATGCGCTTCGCGCTCATGCGGCAGGAAGCCATCGTCCGCTCCCGCACCCTCGCTTCCAGCGCCTTCACCCTGGCCGACAAGCAGGCCGCTTACGCCTACTTCCAGGCCCACCCGGCTGTGACCGGCGACTTCCCGCTGGCCGTGGCCATCCACGCCTGGCAGCTCGCCCGCGAGGGCGCTCAGCCCAGGAACAAGCGCCGCCAGCTCTACCACATCCCCCACAGCCTCGATCCCCGCCAGTTTCTCCGCTCCATGACCACCGGCAAGATCGAGGCCGAGGTCGGCCTCTTTGATGAGGTCAATGCCTGGGAGACCCTCCGTTGGTGGTTCACCCAGAGCGAGCTGGTCTATTGGGGCTGGAACAAGGCCAAACTCCCCATCGTGCCCCTGGACCCGGACCAGTTATGGGAGTATGACCCTGCCGCTCCCCGCTACTACCTCGACCGGCACCGTGACCTGCCGCCCGAAGTCGCCGCCGTCGTCAACCAGGCGGCGGCAGCTACGGCGGCTAAAGGATCGTCGTCTTCGTCAGTCCGGTGACCAGCACGGCCATCCCCAGCACCGGGCCTGCCTGTCGGCAGACAGGCGGCTCGCCTGAACCACACTCTTGACACCTCGTCAAGAGCGTCGTCCACGATCACGCCCCAAAAACCGTGCCTTGTCACCTCAGCAAGAGGCGATTCCTGGGATTTGCTCATCATGCCGAGGTCAGATGGCGTGCGGCAATGCAGCGCCAGGATCATGGCCGTCACAGTCGCCTTGACCGGGGCCGAAACTGGCTCCCATTCGCGTCGCCATCGGCCAGGGCCGGGCGGCGCGGCCTGAGCGGTGCATAATCCATTACGCCGTTTGGCGGGACACTGGCGTTCCGGTGTTTCGCCAGCGCAAAAGTCAGAACGGCGCATAACCGAGGACGGTGAATAGGACGACGAAGAACAACAGGGGTGAGGAGAACAACAATGTCAGGGCCAAAACGCTTTTGAGTAACGCTCTCTCGCACCCGCGAAGTCTCACCGCCACTTCGCCGCAGAAAAGGATTGCTACCGCCCACGTGGCGAGTGTTGACGCAACGTTCACTCCAAGAGAGAACCCGAGCTTCTCGTAGAGTTGGCAGGAAAACCAGAGAACGCCGCCACCGACGCACACAAGAAGGAGAACAAGCGGGACCAAGGACTTCGTGCCGTTGTGCTCATTCTGGTCGTTCATTTCGGGAAGGCGAATGAACCATCACCCACTGCTTCAGAATGGCCGCGTATCCGGCTTTAGATTTCCATCCTTGTCGAAGTATTTCCCCTCGCACTCTTTCACGACCTTGCAGTCGCAGGAATCTGGCTGTTTTGGACCAGGAGTCCGTGTTTCCGGCTCGCAAGCGGAAACACAGTCTTTTCCGGCAAGCCCAGCCCTGATTCCAACGATGTCGGCCTTGATGTCCGATTCGTAATCGCGTTTGTATGCATCCACGTCCCCGCACCACTTCCCGCACAGCTCCTCTTTCATCGTGCAGAATTCGTAGTCAATGTTGGCGTCCATCATGTGCTCATAGATTTCTTCATCGGTCTTGCCAGGAAACTGACAGTATTTCGCCATCAAGCAGTTGGCCAAACAATGAAGGGCGTTATGCCCGTTGCTTTTCGGGTCGTAGTTGGGGTAGGACGATTTCAACAAGAGGAAAGCGTCGGCGATTGCGCTTCCGGCGCAGTTCATTGGTCCAGCGTGCCCCAACTCTACTTGCGACGCCCACTTCACGGCACATGCAATCCCAAGGCCATCTACGTCATGCCGATTGACGGGATTGTTGCCCACGAAGGCGTATGTGTGATGTCCTGCTTTAAGGCGTTTTCTTAGGAAGGTTCGCCTGAAGCCAAGCTCTTCGAGCGGATCACGCGACGGCCACCGCCCCGTCGCCGGATTATAGTAGCGATACCCGTAGTACAGGAGCCCCGACTCGTTGTCGGTCCACTTGGTCGAAAACCGGAACGGGTTGGCGTCGGCGAGGTCGCCGGTAGTGCGGATGGGCTCGGCGAAGGGGCCGTATTCGTAGCGGGCTTGCGTGGTGCCGTCGGCAGCGCTGACCAGGGCCGCGACGTTCCCGTTGCCGTCGTACGCGACGAAATGGACGCCGGTGGGCACGGTCTTGCCGCCGTATGTCGTCTGCTCGTTGTTGACCCAGAGCAGCCCGCCCACGCCGCCCGCCCCCGTCAGGCTCCCCGACAGGTCCGTGCCCCAGACGTACGTCCGAAGGGGCGTCTTGCTTCCGCTCAGCTCGCACACGACGTTCCAACCGTCGTAAAGGCAGATCGTGTCCATCTGCAACTGCCAGCCGCCGCTGTAGGCGTAGAACTGCTTGCGGATCCGCCGGCCTTGATGATCGTACTCGAACAGGAGTCGTTGTCTGGCGCCGGCCGGCGAGTCCGAGTCGCGGCGCATCTCGATGAGCCGATTGTCACCGTCCCAGGTGTAGGTCCACCGGCCGTCCGCCGTCAGGTTGCCGTCGTCGTCATGGCTGAACGCTTCGGACGCGGCCGGCACATACACTTTGCCGCTATCGCTCTCGCCAGCCCCGTATTGCGAGGTGACCGTGACCGTCGGGTATTGCGCCGAGCTGTTCGGCACGTTCAACGGCCAATGGAAGTACTCGCCCTTCCGATTGGCGGTGTTGCCGTTCACCGTCACACCAGCCGTCGGGTTGGCGATGCCGGTCACATCCACGTAAGCCGGAACGGTCCGCGTCGTGTACTGGTTGAGCCGGTTGGCCGTGTAATCCGAGACGGAGGACGCCCGGCCACCGGTGGTGTCCCGATTGCCGATGTCGTCGAAGCGGTACTCGAACTGATGCCCGGCCACCGGCGTCCCGTCCTGCCCGAACCGGCAGCCGGAGATCACCTGACCGAGGCCGTCGTACTGATAGACCCAGTAGGAACCGTTTTCGAGTGTCGCCCGAGTGCGCTGATTGGCCTGGTTGTACTGGTAGGCAAAGGAAACCGCGGATGCCGCGGACGGCGCGGACGAAATGCTCTGGAGGCGATTGAGTTTGTCGTACGCGCGGGTGGTTACCAGGCTGCCGCCGCTGGTCTTCGCGAGCGTCAACGTGTTGATCAGGAACGAGTTGGCGTCATAGCCATATGTCGCCGAGTAGCTGGCGTCGCTGACGCTCAGGAGCCGGCCGGCGCTGTCGTAGCCGTACGTCGCCGCCTGTTGGGGCGTGCCGTCCTTGCTGGCGGTGACCGTGTACCGCCGCAACGCGGTGTCGTACGTCCAGTTCATCGACAACCCGCTTAAGGTCCCTCCGCTGTGCGTCTCGGTCAAGGGTTGGTTGGCGTCGTTGTACGTCCAGTCCGTGGTGATACCGTTGCGTATCGTTTGGCGCTGGCGTCCGCGCCGGTCGTAGGCGTAGCGTGACTCGGGCGTGGAGGCCGGGTCATTCGAGTAGATCACGCGCGAGAGGTCGCCGTGTTGGTCGACGTTGCTCCCGCCCGGCAAACCGTCATCGTCGAAGTCGTAGTAGTAGGTGGTCACGATTCGCGGGCCGGCCTGTGGTCGCGCCCAGGTGCGGGTCTTGAGCCGTCCCCCGGCGGTGTAGCTGTAGTCCGGCCCAAGTGTGCCGGCTGTGCCGTCACCGGCATTCGGGTAGTCCTTGGACGTCAACCAACCGCGGTACGAGTCGTAGTTCCAAGTTGTCGTGGCAGTACCTGAGTTCCCACCGAAATCCTGCCAGGTTTTCATCGTGCGCATCCGACCCTGGTCGTCGTACGTGTACTCGACCGGGTACGTCCTCGATCCGGAGGTCTTGCGCAAGAGTCGGGTAAGGTAGAACAGGTTGGTGCTGGTGGAACCGTCGGCATATTCGTAGCCGGTCACCCGGCCCTGGGGGTCATAGAAAGTTGTGGTGACTTGGCCTGGTTCCCCTGAACCGGGAGGAGGCGTCATAACGGTCGTGACCAGGTCGGCGTTGTTGTAGCTGTTGGTGGTGGTCCCGTTCCTGGCGTCTGTCATCGTGCGAACTCGCCCGTGAGTGTCATAGCCATAGCTGGTCTGGGTTACTTGCCCACTGCCGGCGTCCCTGCGGGTGACGGTGGTCAGCCGGCCGTAGGAGTAGATGCTGACCTGCGACGAGTTGTCGGGGTACGTAGCCGTGACCGTGCGGCTACCGCCGCCGCCGTACGTGGTCACGCTGGCAGTGGTCACCGGCGTCGCCGGGTCGCGGTATGCGGTCTGCCAGCTCTTGAGGCCATCAGTCGAGGTCTGGACCGTTGACACAAGGGCAGTAGCAGGCTGATTGTCGGTAGTATAGACCGAAGTTTGCGTTCGCTGGACGTCCGAGCCGGCGTAGGTCGTGACGTCGCGGGTAATCCGGGTGACACGGTCGCTGCCGCTGAAGTCGATCAGGCCGTCTTGGTTGAGATCCACCGCGCTGAACTCGAGCTCGCCTTTGGCGTTGAACTGAGACAAGAGGCTCACGCCGTCGGGGTCGCGCTCTTTGATCGGCTGACCCTTGGTGTTGTACGTGGTCCGGCGGTAGGGATATGGCGTCGAGGCGGCGGCGTAGGCGGTTCTATACCCGCGGCGCGCGCCGTCCGTGTACGTCTTGGTCCATTCGAGGGTGGGGTTACCGTTGGCATAAAGCTTGGTTTCCTTGCTAAATTCGCGGTAGGCATCGGTCTCGTACTCAACCCCGTAGTCGTGGCGGACAGGGGCGACGGCACTACCGGTGACCTTCTCGAGGCGCCCGTCGCGGTAGTAGTCCTCGATGCGCTGGCCGGTGTCAGGATAATACGCAATGATCCGGCGCAGCTTATTGTTGACGAGGGTCTCGGAATAACTGGTGATGGCCCCCAAGGCGTTGGTCTGGACGGTCACCCTGCCCAGGACGTCGTAGAGGGTCTGTTCGAGCATGATCGTAGAACCGTCACTGCCAATGCGGCGCCGTTCGAGGGTGCGACCGGCGGCATCCAAGATGTTGGTCTGCTTGAGGTTGAACTGGACCTGGCGGGAGGCGACCTCCCGCTTCCAGTAGTCGTAATCGAAGGTGGTCGTGAGGCCGTCTTGGTCGGTCTCGCTTTCGATTCCGCAGCAGGCGTACTGGACCTGGCGGGTGAGGCCGCCGAGGTAGGTGACTTGGTAGGACTGCTTGAGGTCGTCCAGGTAAGTGTAGGTCTCGCTCGAAAGGGTGGTCGAGGGCGTGGCTTCGTTGACGATGTTCTTGACGACACGGGACTTGAGTTCGCCGTATTGGCCGATCTCGGTCACCGTCTGGGTGCCATTCTTGATCGCGGTGGCGCCGAGGTTAGGTTCGCCCTGGGACACGGTGGTGGTGAAGGTGTCCGTGGTGGTCGTGTAGGTGTAAAAGGCCATGGTTCCGTCAGGATTCGTTACGTCCTTGACCCGGCCCTTGTTGTCGCCAGTGCTGTAGTACGTCGTGGTGGTTACCAGGTTGGCGCCGTCGCCCCAGGCCGCGCCCGGCTGCGGACAGGTTTTGTGCACCTGCTCGCCTTCGAGGCGCTTGTGGTAGGTTCGCGCGACCTCTTGACCGAGCACTTTGACGATGGTGCGGCGGGGCAAATGCGGGGCGTAGGTGCCGTTGTCACCGGCCTCGGTGAGCGTGTAGGCGTACTCGGTTACCCTGCAAAGGGATGCGGTGGTAGTTGGGGCTTGGTCCAGCCAGGCCGAATAGGTCTTGATCACGCGTTTGTTCGAGTCGTACTCGAAGATTTCCCAGCGGCCGTCGGGGTAATCGATCTGCCGGAGTTGGTTGTCGTTGTCGCCGTTGCCGGAACTCGTGTAGAAGGTGTAAGTGGTTGTCCTCGTGGTGGAACCATCGCCTTCGAGCAGTTCCTTCAAGACATGCCGGTTATCCACGGGTTCGTACTTGCGCCGCACTTTAGAGAGGAGCGTTGTGTCTTTGCGGATTTCACGGTGCTCATAGCGCGTGCTCCCGACTATTTCCTTCCACGCCAGGAGTTTACGCAGAGACTGGTCGTCTTCAAGGGTCCACTTGAGAGAGGCATGATCGTAGGTGTATTTGTAGGTCTTTGCGGGACCTCCGTGCGATTCGATGATCCAGAGTTCGTTGTAGTTACCGCCGCTGTTCGGATTTCGAACCGTGACGGTGGCGACGGGATTGGCACCGCCTTGAAGAGTGTACAATCCGTCCACAACGGCGCTTACGGCACTCGCACGATAAAACCTCAGCTCATACTGAAACGCATCGATCACGACTAAATCCACGAGGCCGGAGGTGACCTTGACCTGCCGAAGCGAGCTGTCCGAACTCCATATTGCCTCGGTGTCGACACCGGGGTAAAGCAATTGGAGGGCGACGGGGGAAGCCAGGTCTGATCCCGGTGTAGCGGCCCGCAGACAAATCGAGCCGGCCGTTTGATTGCTGAGGTTCTTGCCGATGCCGGCGAGGAAATCTACGCCGCTCTCGTTGTCGATGCGGACCGACGCGAAGGTGGTATCACAGTCCGCTGAACTGCAGCCAGAATCACAACGAACCAACGACAGCACACCCTTGTACACACAGTACGGGCTGGTCGTCATGGTTCCCACCACAACGACGTCCCCTGTCTTTTCCCCGGCGGTCACGATTGCCCTGCTGCCATTGTCGATTGGACGAATCTTGCAACCAAGGTCGGGACCATCGAAGCCCCACGCCATTGCTGTGGAAATGCCGTTAACCCAGGCACCGGCCTCGGAGGTCCCGTCGGCGATGAGCGAGGGGTCCGTGGTCTCCGTCCCACAAGTGCAGGAGGAGCTGAAGCTCACCGGCGTAGTTTGAGCCTTGATCGTATAGTTGAAATGTTGGCAGCGCGGATAGACGTTATTGTAATAGTCAAGCGTCACGAGCGGGGTATCGTGATCGTAGATAGTCAAGGTAAAGCACTTCGGAATTCCAAAGCGGATTAGACCGCCCTGATAATCCCATTTGCCTTCACTTATGAAGTCGTAGGCCTTGTCCACTTCAAGCGTGACGACTTTGCTATCGGACTCCTGAAGAGGAAAGTACTGCTGCGGATTGCCGGTGACCTGCATGCGAATGGAAGTGCGGTCGACCGTGACTTGTGCGTATCCCGTGCCTCCTGACGGCCCAAACTCGAAATCAGCCTCGAATTGGAAGCCAATCGGCACGCGCTGCTTGGGCGCCGCCTGGGCGGAATTAGTAAGCGAAACACAGGCAAGGACCAAGGCGGTCAAGAGGCCAAGAAAAGCGGTAGGACTTGCGGTACAGGGCTCTGAACCAGAGGCGAAAGGGGGCGAGGTTCTGGGCCTGGCCGCCTGCCACTCCTGGAGAATGGTCTCATCGTACCTGGGACTCTGGATGGTGGAATGATGATGTTTCATGTTACGCTCGTTCGTTAGTGTTCATTCCAGCGGACTGTAAACCTGCAGGCCGGGCACCCCGGTTGTGCCATTCTCCGACACTTGCCAGTTCGTTTCGCCTGGGTCTGGATTCCCGCCGTTGCCGTTGCGGTCCTCGAAGTAGTCCGGCCAGCCGTCACCGTCAGTGTCCTTTGGAGCCAGATCGTTGCCCACGCCCACGTAGTGAAAGCCGATGTCCAGGTTGCTCGTCGTCTCCTTGCTGTTGGCCGCGGTCAGGGTAGTGAAGTGGTACAGGCCGACGGAAGCTGGTGTCCGCACGTTGTCGGCGTCAATGAGGCAAGCCAGGCTCGGCGACGAGCCGCTGGCGGGGTAGTAATACTCGCCCAGAACACCATACCAATTGGCCGCCGGGCCGCTGACAAAGTCCATCGTCAGGCCGGTTTGGTTGCCGGTGCCCCCGAGGCTGCTCAGGCCGGCACGATAGCCGTTGTGCGAAGCGGTGAGCGCGTACGTGCTCGAGTTGCTGAGCACGTCAGAATCGAAAAGGTTGTCGCGCACGGTCCAGGCTGTGCCGCTATCGTTGTGGCTGAAGTAAACCGCCCCTTTGCTGAAGAGGTTGTTCTGCAGATGGAGCGTGAAGGGATAGTAGCCGGGCGTGGCTTCCGGCTGGTACCAGGTGAGATTGCAGCGGCGGAAGATGTTGTTGGTCCAGGCGATGGTCATGCTCGAGGGGTGGTAAGCATACTGGCTGTAATACATCCCCGTTACCTGCGAGTGACTGATGGCCAACGAGTTCAAGACATTGCCTGCCGTTTGGAGCAGTTGTCGCCGACCGGAGGCGTCCGCCAGAAAGCTCACTTCTGTGAGCCGAAGGAACACCTCGGGAGGTGGGGCGGGCGCACCGCTCAAGTCCAGCAGGACGAATGAGGCTGGAGCTGAACCCCAGGGCCGTTCCTGGACAGCCTGATAGCGCAGGTACCGGTTGAGGGTGGTGGGCGTACCCTCACTCACGAATTTCGCCCCGGCTTGGAGGATGACGCCTTTGTTGCCGCCTACGCCCACGGCGACGCCATTGGTGAGCACGAGGGTACCGTTGCAAAGATTGAGGGCGCTCCAGATGTAATCAAGGGGGTCGTAATGAAAACCCAGATCGGGCGTGTCGGTGTCCCGCTGCGCCTGGGGGCCGAGCGTGGTGTTCGCGGTGAAATGGGAAGTCAGCTCGATTGGCGCGTAGGTGGTCCTGTGCCGGAGGTCGGAGGCCAGGGGCGCGGCGATGTTTGCCGTGCCAGTGTTTCGGTGGGGGCTGCCGGTGGAAAGATAGTGGGCCCCACCGCCGACGCTTCGGAAGACGCCTGCTGGCGCCGGGGCGGCGCTGTAACTGGTGGTGTAGTTGTAGCCCCAGTTGGTCACCCCGACCAGCAGGCTGTTGACCAGGGTGAGCGTGCCGCCGGACATCTGCGAGAGGTAGCCGACCCGGTCGACCGTCCAATGGGCGCCTTGGATGCTGCCGCCGACACCCGCGGCGGCGCGCCAGTGGGTGTTGTCCAGCAGCAGGTTCTCGGCGTTGACGCCCGCGTAGGAGGCGTAGAGGGCGCCGCTGCACTCGACGAATTGGCCGTGGCGCAACAGGTGGCCGCTGCCGCCGCTGAAGAGGACGCCCAGCTTAAGCCAGCGCATCTGGAGGTGGGCCAGACTGACGGCCGCGCTGGGCTGGTAGAGGTAGAGGCCGTACTCGGCGTAGTAGCCGCCCGGCGAGCCCGTGCTGCCGGGGATGACCTCGCCCACGCTGTTGTCGTCTTTGGCGGTGAAGACCACCGGCCGGTAGGGCCCGGTGCGACAGTTCACCGTGCCGTAGGCCAGGGCCAGCCAAGGCAGCTCGGAGGGGATGTCGACGCGGAACTTGATGACGGCGTTGCCCTCGAAGGTGGTTTGGCCATAGAGCCAGACCCGGCCGGTTACGAGGTAGGTCGCGTCGCCTTTGAAGGTGAAGTCGGTCTGACCCGTCACCAACTCGTAATCGAGCACCAGGCCAGGCGGGTGACCGGCGTCGGGACGCGCGGCGGCGAGCGTGGCGGTTGCCGGCGCTTCCTCTGGGGCTGTATCGGAGTGGCTGGAATCGGCCAACAGCAGCGCAGCGCGTTCGTGCCAGTCCGGACTGGGCCGGTCAACGGTGGGGTCGTCGAGGGGCATGTTCTCGGCACGCACGACGGTGCGGCCTGGTGGCAGACGGCGTTCGGCGGAAGCGACGCGCCGGGTCGATTCGGTAGCGGAGCCGGTACGGGCTTGCTTCGGCAGGCCTTCGGCCAGAGCCGAGACGCTGGGCCAGTGCACTTGTTCGAATAGGATGTTGCGCCGGTCAATGACCTGCCAGCGCTTGAATACGGGCGCCGGCGCCGCTTCGGCGCCCCACCCGAACGCCCGCCCTGGGCCCAGGCGATAATCCCCGAACTCGAGCTGCTCGTCGATGGCCTCGGGCTCGAGTTGGCCGGGGGGCTGGTTTGGGCGGCCGTGCGGGCGAAAACGGTGTTCGGTCCTGGCCGGCACGGGCGCTTCGAGGAACTCAGTCACGACCTCGAGCCAGGTGCTCTCGGGATCGAGGCCGAATTCGGCGGGGCTGGGCAACTTGCCTCGGACGACGACTTCCTGGGAGAGGCCGGACCGGCGGTAGACGTAGGCGAGGTCGGCGAGGATGTCCGAGAAGGCATCGGGATAGACAAGGCGGTTCGGGGCGGTGAGTTGGGCCTGGCTGGGCTTGAGTTCGGCGAAGAGAACGCTCTGGCCAGTGGTGGGGTCATAGAAGCTGAGGCCCAAAACACGGCTGCGGAAGCGTTGGCCGTCGGCGGTGAGCACGTCGATCTCCTCATCGGCGGACAATTGGCTGGGCCAGATGACCTTGCACGGGCCTTCTCGGGCGACGGCACCTTTCTGGAACAGCTGGATGCGTTCCTTGGTCTCGAACCACTGCTCGCCTTGGTTGTAATGCATCCCGGCGGCGAGTTCGGTGTAGGAGTGCTTTGACTCGATCCAGCCGCCCTGACCGTCGTCCAGCCGCGATGTCCATTCCCAGACGCGGTGGTGCGGGCCGAGCTCGGTGATGGCCGGAGCGCTCTCGCTTGTCGGCTGGGCGTGGGCTACGCCCCATGGCAAGAGCAGGGCTGCGAGGGCCGCGGCGATCCGTTGCTTGGGAATTCTCGGGTTCATCGTCCTTTCCTCCGATCCTGGTGGATTGGCAGCGCGGCGCTGAAGTGGAGCGCCAGGCCGAGTGGGAGTCGGGGCTTCACTCGACTCTCATTCCTCGAGGTGTTCATGGCCGAAGCGGGTTGGCCGGAGGAGGCTGACCACCGGCGAGGTCACCTGGGTCCGGTGCCTCGACACGGTCAACGAGCACCCCACTGCATAGCCCACCCCCCCCCCCTGAACGTCAAGGCGTTTTCACGCGGACGATTACTTTTTCAGGAGAACTACTCTTGCAGGTCCGGACGCCTCATGACGCCATTCCGTTTGACGCAGCGAAGGGAACATGAGTCTTCGGCCAGCACGGCCTCGCAGCGTGAGCAGGGTAGGGCACTTCTGGCGAGCGGCAACCTGCCGGCACTTCTCCGCCGGGCACAGCTCGGTTCTTTCCGGAGGGCGAACTTCAGCCCACCGCGGCGGGAGAAACGCTCGCGGGAGCAACGTTAGGCTCTCAACCCGGACTGCTTGCGGTCTTCGGGGGCGAGGTTGACGCCGTCCGCGCGCAGGGCGGCCTGGAGCTCGGGCACGGGGAGTTCGCGCGGCAGGCAGCGCTTCTGCGCGCAGAGCGCCGCCGCCAGACCGGCGGCGTGCCCCGTGGCCATGCAGTTGCCCATGCTCTTGCCGGCGGACGCCGCGACGTGCGTCGCCGAGATGCAGCGTCCGGCCGCCAGGAGTCCATCGACCGTCTCGGGCAGGATCGCCCGGTACGGCACATCGTGCACGAGCATGCGCTCGTACCGGACAAAGCCGATGTCCAGTGAATCAATGGGGTCTGACAGTCGATGAATCAATGGGGTCACCCATTAGAGGTTCCGGTCAAGACATAAAAATCCCCCCAGGCCGATAAATCGGACTCCCTCGTCCCGCCGTTGCTGAACGGGTAACCAGCGCCGCCGCCAAGCCGTCCCGCCGACCCGATTCTCGTCGCTTGTCTGCTTCAGTCACCCATCTGGTTTTCAGCCGCACCGCGCCAGCTCACGCCGGCCGCCGTGCGCCCTTCCTGCCGGAGCAGGACCAGAGAACCGTCTGTACCGCACCGCCGCCCAGGCAAACAATGTGGTTCACCCCCTGGATCTCTCCAGGCGGCTTCCAGACCCTTGGGAGCTGACGGTGGGGGCAGAACAAGCTCAAGGCTGTACGCTGTCCCCAGCAGAGAGGCGGCCGCTGCCAATCAAACATCCTGGTTGTTCCAGACCCCATTCAGGCTCGCAGCCGCCTCCCTGCACATTATCCAAAGAGCATCACTTCGTCGAAGTCCTTCCCGCGCATCACGTGCCACACCGCTTTGGCCAACTTGCACCCCAGCGCTCTCATCGCCACCGGCACGTTCCGCCGCCGCTTCTTGCGCTCGTACCACGCCCCGATCCGCGGATAGAACCGGATCGCGAACACTGCCGCCTCCGCAAACGCCCACGCCAAGTACCGATTCCCGTTCTTGCGGTTGTTCTACATCTCCGATCCTGCCGCGATGCGGCGCCTGGGCGGACACAAACCCGACCTTGGCCTGCTGGACGTCACCGTGACCGGGAGCCGGGCGTTCGCCGTGGAAATCGGCCAGATGAGCATTGTAGACGTGAGTCAGCCCGAAGCGCCCCGCCTGCTGGGGGCGTACCCGCTGCCATCCGATCTCGCGTTTATCGGGAAAGTGGTCGCCGCGGGAAACTACGCCTACCTGCCGACGTCGGCAGGGCTCCAGACGATCGACGTGACGGACCCCGCGGCTCCCCGTCGCACGAGTCTCTTCCGCAGCGGCAGCTACTTCACGGGCGCGGCCGTGGCGGGCAACCTCCTCGCGGCGGCGACTTCGTACGATGGCGTTTTCTTCCTCGGTCTCACCGATCCCGCGAAACCCGTGAGCCGGGGAAGAGCCGACCTCCGGTTCAACAACATCACGGCGAAATCCGTGGCGATCTCGGGTCACCATGTTTTCGTCACCAGTGCGGATGGCCCGGAGGCTCCGATTCCCAAGACCGGCGTGATCGAGATCTTCGACGCGAGTAGTCCGGCGTCACCGCAGTGGGTGGGAACTTACGAAATCCCTGCGGTGGCCCGGGAGGTGGCGGTCTCGGCCGGCTTGGCCGTGGTGACGAGTTACAGCGGCATCCCCGGATCGCCGGCCGGTTCGGCTGACATTCTGGATGTCCGTGATCCCGCGCACCCGGTTCTTCTCGCCTCACAGGAATTGAACCCCTCGGTTGCACACCAATGGGGTTCGAGAGTCTCGCTGGCAGGGGAGCGGGCGATCCTCAGCGGTTTAACGGTGTTGGATTTGAGTGATGCGACGAAACCGCGGCAACTCGTTGGGTTGGCCCAGTCGGCCGGCAGCGCAACAATCTCGGGCGACGTCCTGTTCGCCGGCCTGAATACATACCGGATGTCGCCCGCGACGCTGTTGCGCTCCCGGACGCTGGAGGTTGGCGGACAGGCTCTGGGCGTGGCGCTACAAGGCAACGTGGCGTGGCTGGCGTTGGGCAAGGACGGCTTGCAAGCCGTGGACCGCACCAAGCCCGACGCCACCGCGCTCGTCGGTCACCTGCCCTTGGACGGCAAGGCGTGGGATGTCGCCCTCGCCGGAGATCGCGCGGTGGTCGCCGCCGGAGAGGCCGGACTGGTGATCGTGGACACCACCGACCCGCAGAATCCTCAACAACTCGGCACGCTGGAAACGCCGGGCGAGGCCCACGCCGTGGCGGTGGCGGGCAACACGGCCTGCGTCGCCAATTCCTCCGCCGGTGTGCAGGTGGTGGACTTCGGCAACCCGGCGTCGCCGCGGGAATTGGCCGGGTTCGCCACGTTGGGCCCCGCCCTGGACGTGGTCTGGCACGGAACCCACGCGCTGGTGGCTTGTCGTGAGGCCGGACTTCAAGTGCTCGACCTCACCGTTCCCGCCCAGCCCGAACTCGTGGGCAGTTACTTGGTCCGGGGCGCGGTGGAGGCCGTAACGGTCGTGGGTGACCGCGCCTTCATCGCGGACGGCGTGGAGGGCTTCCGGGTGCTGGACGTGAGTGATCCTTCGAAGCCGAAGCGTCTGGGCCTGGCGGCGGGCAACACGCAGGCCCGCTCCATCGCCGTGGCCGGGCGGTTTGCCTACGTGGCGGATGCCACCCGTGGCGTCCGGGTATATGACATCGGAGACCCCTCCCGTCCAAGGGAAGTCGGGGGCACATCCGCCGTGAACACCTATCGCCTGGCGGTGTCTGGTGACCGACTGCTGGCCGCGGCAGGATCGAGCGGGCTGGCGGAGTTCGAGTTCTTCGCGGCGCCGGTGGAGTTGGGGATCGTCCACTCGGGCACCACGGTGACGCTGAGGTGGCCAGCCAGCGCCCTCGGTTTCCAACTCGAATCCAGCCCCGCCCTTAACCCGGTGGCCCATTGGTTGCCGGAATCCGCGACGCCTGAAACCGTGGGTGACTGGCAGGCGGTCACCCTCGAGATGGGTGCCGGTCCCAGGTATTTCCGGTTGAAGAAACCGTGAATCGCATCCTGCCCATTCCTCTCTCCGCTTCGGGCACCGCCGACGCCGTTGGCAACCTGGACCCGCCAGTAACCCGCGGTTGCACGTGCAAACACCTCACTGCCTTCACCCTCATTGAACTCCTGGTCGTGATCGCGATCATCGGGATTCTCGCAGGCATGCTATTGCCGGCCTTGTCGCGCGCCAAGGCGGCGGCCCGGGCGACCGAATGCCGCAACAACCTGCGCACCCTGGGCCTGGCCCAACAGATGTATCTGGGCGACTTCCACGCCTACCCGCCGACGACCGGCGCCGGGATCATGGGTTACGGCGAGAAGTACGGCTGGCTGATGCAAGACGACTGGAAAATGAAGATCGTCCCCTTCATCGGCGTGAGCGACCGCTTCCCCGAAAGCGAAGACATTATGCGCGTCCTGCGTTGCCCGCAGAAGGTCTCCAACGAGGACGGCAAGCGTGGCCAGGGCCAGTACGCGCTGAACGCCTCCGGCACCGCTCCGTTCAAAGATCCGGCAAACCTCGGCCTGGGCGGATTCAGTGAGGGATCAAGCTGGAACGTTCGGCCGACCGTTGAATCGAGCGTGCGTGCCCCCGCCAACCTGATCGCTGTCGGGGACATCACGCCGGGCTTCACGATGGGCGAGATGTTCTGGACCTCGGGATACTTCGACCCCTGCTCCACCAACCCAACCTTCTGGCCCGGCACCAGCCACAGCGGCTCAGCGAACCTGCTCTTCGCCGACGGTCACGTGGAATCGGGCCGACAGACGAACTGGGTGGCTGCCACGGACAACGCCCGGCGCCGGTGGAACAACGACAACGAACCGCACCCGGAGACGTGGGCGAGGCCTTGAATTGCCGGGGAAACGCCTTTACGCATGGCGAATCCGGGGTAGGCTTATCCATCGGTATGAGCAAACCTCTGTCGCAATGGTCAGCGGATCAAATCGCCCATGGCAGACTCTGGGTCAGTGCCTGGTCGCGCGCCGGCGTGGCCATGGAGCAGGTTCGGCGTCAGGAGTTGCGCAACCTCGATGCTCAGCGCGCTGTGGCGCTCCTGTGCGGCCCAGCCGATTACCAGGCCCGTCCTCGATTGGCCCGTCCGAGCTCAGGTCTGATCGAACAACAACGTTGGTTCCGCCAAGCCGCCCAACATGACTGAAGTCCTCCGCGCGGCTGAAGCACTGCAGGCCTTCTGTCACGCGCGAGGCTGGCGGTTCTGTTTCATTGGAGGGATCGCCCTGCTCCGGTGGGGTGAACCGCGCGAGACCATTGACGCTGATTTGACCCTTTTGACGGGGTTTGGCGGAGAAGAACCTTATGTCCGCGAGTTGCTTGGACAATTCGAGTCACGCGTCCCGGATGGTATGCAGTTCGCCCTGACCAACCGGGTGCTGTTGTTGCGCTCGGCATCCGGCGTGGGTTTGGATGTTGCTTTGGGTGGCCTGCCTTTCGAGGAATCCGCAGTCTATCGCGCAACAACATTCGAGTTCCTTCCCGAGCTCTCACTGATAACTTGCACAGCGGAAGATCTGATCGTGATGAAGGCTTTTGCCGCGCGCCCCAAAGACTGGCTGGATGTGGAGGGGATCATCGTCCGGCAGGAGGGGCATCTGGATTGGCACTATGTCGACCAGTATCTTCGACCTCTCGTGGAGCTAAAGGACGCTCCCGAAATCCTCAAGGAGCTCGAGACCCGGCGCCGTCAGTTCGGAAACTGAAACGCTTCGGGCACGGCCCCGTTCCAGGACGCCGTGATCGCAGACCGGCGCTTAAACACCTGCTCCCAGGACACCCCGGCAGCCCGTCCCCAAGGGACGAGAGCGTCACCCCGGATGAAACCTCGCGAGGAAACAGGCCGGCCGCACGATGGAGATGCCGAAGGGCTCTCCTAGATCCAGCAGGTCGTGGTCGTAGGTCACGAGGACCGACGCCTTTCCGGCCAGTGCGGCGGCAAGATTCGGGTCGTCCCGCGGATCGCGACTGCGGCGCTTTCCCAGCGGCCACGGCTCGACCTGGCGCACGTTGTCCAGATACCAGTCCAGTCGGGCGCTGGCATTGTGCGTGGGTTGGCGTTCGCGGATGACACGAACCACTGTCTCGCGGGTTTCCTCCAGACTCGCCACCGTACCGTAGGCAAATGCATGGCGGCGGGCCATTCGGATGAGGCAGAGCCAGCCTTCGCCCTGCCAGCAAACCCCGGCTACAACCACGTTCGCATCAAACACGACGCGCATGTTTGAGGCGCTTGCGCACTTCCTTCTGCGTCTTCAGGATGCCCGTGATCTCATCCTCGCTCGGCCCGGCCGTCGCACCCGGTGTGGTGGACTGGAGGAGGGCCAGATCGGCTTCGATCTCCCGCTTCATCCGGTCTCGGAGGAGGTCGCGGAAGAACTCGCTGGCGTTGCCGAAGTCCCGGGCGACCGTGCGCCGGACGTACTCGGCCTGCTCGGGTGTCAGCGAGATGTTCATGGTGCCCATCTTCATGCCGGCACCGTAACCGTAACCAACATCTATTGTTAATCATTGGCCGGTGTGCCAGCCGCCCCGAACAGGGCCGCAGGGACGGCCGCGCTCGCGGATCCGTATTCCCTGGTGGTCCAATTCACACCAGTTCTTCCACCGGCACGGCACGACAGCCGTCTTCGAGTGGGAAGCCATTGGGGGCCCGGCACACGACGGCGGCGCTCCGGACCTTTGTGCGACCCAGCGCCTCGCGCGCAAAGCGGAGGTTTACCAGGTCGGCCGCGTCGGGGAGTTCCGTCCATTTCGCCTCGAACAGCTCGATGTTCCCGGCGGCTTCGGCCAGGAAGTCCACTTCGCGGGTGCGATCCCGCCAGAAAAAGAGGCTGCGTGCGCGTCCCGCCGCCCGTTCCCGGTGTCGCAGTTGCGCGAGCACGAATGTCTCCCACACGGCCCCGACCGACGGCGCGGTGAGGAGCGATGCCGTGTCCCGGATATTCAGCAGCGCGCAAAGCAGTCCGGTGTCGGTGAGGTAGAGCTTGGGACTCTTCACGATGGACTTGGTCCGGTTGGAAAACCACGGCTCGAGCAGGGTCACCTGTCCGGAGGCCTCGAGGATCGAGAGCCACTGGTTGGCGGTGGAGGGCGCGATGCCTACGTCCCGGGCCAGGTCCGCCCGATTGAGCAGGTTGGCCGAGCGCAAGGCGCAGGCCCGCAGGAAGCGCTCGAAATCGCGCAGGCTGCCCACATTGGCCCGGGTCCGGACATCGCGTTCCAGGTAGGTGGCCAGGTAGGAATTGTGGAAGGAGACGGCGTCCAGATCCTTTCGGGCGTGGAGTTCCGGCATTCCGCCGCGAACGATGAAGTCCAGGAGCGGCGTCCGGGGACGGGCCGCACGCACCTCGGCGAAGGCGAGGGGGGCGAGTTCGAGAATGGCGGCCCGGCCGGCCAGCGACTCGCTGACACCCCGCATCAGCGTGAACTTCTGCGAACCGGTGAGCAGAAACTGGCCGGTACGGTCCCGCTGGCCGTCCACCACCGACTTCAAGTGTCGGAACAGGGCGGGGGCATATTGCACCTCGTCCAGGATCACCGGAGGCGGGTGCCGCTGGAGGAACAAGGCCGGCTCCTTCTCGGCCTGCTCGGCCTCGCTGGGCAGATCCAGGGACACAAAGTCGTGGTCCGGGAACAGCCGGCGCAGCGTCGAGGTCTTGCCCGTCTGGCGCGCGCCGGTGAGCACGACCACCGGGCGGGTGGCCGCCAGTTGGCGGAGGCTGGCTTCGAGGGTGCGCGGAATCCACATGTGCGTAAAATGCGACTGGATCGCATATTCCGCAAGGCGATTGGTGGCGGATCCGCCCAACCTGGGAGCGTCCAGGCCACCCGTTTGCGTCCAGGCGACCGGTGCATCCGCGAACGCATGGTATGGCAGGTGTCCTGGAGGGACGCCGCGACCTTAGCCCGGCGTTTCAAGGCCGGGACCCACGGCAGCCCAGGGGTCATCCGCCCCGGAGGGACGGGGGGATCACCCCGGATGGAGCATCGCCAGAAAGCGGGCGGGCCGCACGATGGGAATGCCAAAGGGTTTTCCCAGTTCGAGCAGGTCGTGGTCGTAGGTGACGAGAACCTGCGCACTTGCAGCCAGCGCGGCGGCCAGGTAGGGATCGTCCCGCTCATCCCGACTGCGGCGCTTTCCCAGCGGCGAGGGTTCGACCCGGCGCACATTGTCCAGATACCAGTCCAGCCGGGCGCTGGCGTTGTGCGTGGGTTGGCGTTCCCGGATGACGCGCACCGCCGTCTCGCGGGTTTCCTCCAAAGTCGCCACCGTGCCGTAGGCGAACGCCTGGCGTCGGGCCATCCGGATGAGGCAGAGCCAGCCGTCGCCCTGCCAGCAAACGCCGGCCACGACTACGTTGGCATCAAACACGACGCGCATGTTTGAGCTGTTGGCGAACCTCTTTCTGGGTCTTCAGGACCGACGCGAGCTCGGCCTCGCTTGGACCGGCGGGAGCGCCCGGGGTTGTCGAGTGCAGGAGCGCCAGGTCGGCCTCGATCTCCCGCTTCATCCGTTCGCGCAGGAGGTCGCGGAAGAACTCGCTGGCGTTGCCGAAGTCGCGGGCCACCGTGCGCCGGACGTACTCGGCCTGCTCCGGCGTCAACGAGATGTTCATGGTGCCCATCTTCATGTCGGCACCCTAACGATGACCAACATCTATTGTCAATCATTGGCGGAGTGCGCCGCCCGCAACCGGCAAGGGGGCACGGCTTTGTCCTTCCGCTCCGGGAGCCGCGCCTTCACCTTGATCGAGTTGCTGGTCGTGATCGCAATCATCGCGATCCTCGCGGGTCTGCTATTGCCGGCGCTCGCGCGCGCCAAGGCGGCGGCCCGGGCGACCGAATGCCGCAACAACCTTCGCACGATGGGCCTGGCCATGCAGATGTACCTCGGCGATTTCAACGCCTACCCGCCCACCGACGGCGCGGGCATCCTGGGCTTTGGCGAGAAGTACGGCTGGCTCATGCACGACGACTGGAAGATGAGACTGGTCCCCTTCATCGGCGTGAATGACGACCGGTTCGCCCAGCGCGAAGACACCATGCGCGTGCTGCGCTGCCCGCAGAAGGTTGCCAACGAAGATGGAAAGCGCGGCGAGGGCCAGTACGCCCTGAACGCCTCCGGCACCGCGCCTTTCAGGACGGGTCTCGACCTGGGCATCGGCGGCTCCGGCGAAGGTTGGATGCGCCGCCCCACGAAGGAGTCGGTCGTCCGCACCCCGGCGGACCTGATCGCCGTGGGGGACATCGCGCCCGGCTTCACGTTGGGCGAGATGTTCTGGACCTCGGGATATTTCGACCCTTGCTCGACCAACTCAGCGTTGTGGCCCGGCACGAGCCACGGCGGCGGTGCGGCCAACATGCTCTTCGCCGATGGCCACGTGGAAAGCGGCCGGCAGACGAACTGGCTGTCCATTGCCAACCGCCATCGGTGGAACAACGACGGCGAACCGCACCCGGAAACCTGGGGCCGGAACTGAGCGGTTTAAATCACTCGGGCATCATGGTCCCGATGCGCTGCCGCCGGCAGAACCGTTGGGGTCAGATCTAACATGTTGACAATGGGGTTGGGAGGGCTGGTGGTTGAGGCTTGGCCCATGTAACCGCGGGGGGAGATCGGAAGTGCTGACGTTTGCGGCAGGGGTGCACACCTCAGGCGAATCCTACCTGGCCTTCTGCGGCGGCGACTTCATGTTGACCACCAGAACACCGACGCCCTTCTTCCAGTACTGGTCGCTGTCCGAGGACGTCGCCCTGGCCGGCCCAACCGCCCGCTTCAAGGGACAGCTCGGCGTGGACACCGACCTCGTGCTGCTCCAGCCCGCAGGCGCGGAGCTGAGCAAGGACAGCTTCACGCACAAGGAGTGCGAGCCGATTGTGCACCGCATCCACCAGCAGAAATACGGCAAGGCCTTCGAGGAGAAACAGGTGGTTTGCCGGGCCAGGGGCAAGGAAGGCGAGGGCTTCTTCGCCGTGATCTTCCCTTTCACCCAGTCGCCGGGCCGGCCGGCTGGGGCAGGATCGAAGCAGAGGCGGATCAACGCGCCTCGGTAGCCCGGGTAACCGGCGAGACGGATAACGTAGCGATGGAATGTATCATCAGCATTGATGAGAAAGTTCAAGGTGTTCTCTTTCTCCGGGCCGGGTTGATCATGCCGCTGCCAGAACAAGGTGGCCTCGCGATAGGAGGTGTGCAAGGCGGCTTCGATAATGAGAAAAGGGGCGTCCTCGGCCTGCCAGAAGGTATAGGGACTGATCAACTGAGGATCGTCCTGCTCCAGACGAATGTGGAGGTGGCCGGCGACGGGCCACCCTTGGTCCTGAGCGTCTTGGTAGTGCCAACCCTGACGGTCGCTGGAGAAACCCCAAGTCGGTAGTGTGGCGGGGCGCACAGCAACGGCCCGTGCACGAATGTCCTTCAGGCTGCCGACGACCAGTTCGTAGCGGAAGTCGTAAGTGATGTTGTGGTCAAGGATTTCCTCGCCCTGCCCGGCAAGGTAGCCGGTGGCATTGGCGAACGTGTCGCTCAAACCAGGTTTACCGGAGAAGCCACCAGTGAAGAACACGCGCCCAGGCGTGACGAGACCGAGCCCCTGATCGTTGGCGTCGAGCAGCGCGGACCAGTTCTCCGTGCCGTGCCAGAACGCCCAGGGATGTTTGCCCGTGGCCTTGGGCACCTCCCCCACAGGACCCCCAGTGAAAGGACGGCCGCCTGTGTAACTGACGACACGATGAAAGGCTGCATTGGCATACACGGCAGGCAGTTCCTGAAAGCGGGCAGCATATTGCTTGCGGTCAGTGCGGGCGTTTTGAGGCGGGCGCGGGCCTTCACGACGGGACCGTCCAGTTCGAGCCAGGAATCGAAGGTGCAATCGCCGGGCACGTTGTTCAGAGGCCACTGCAGGGGGCGGCACGTCACGTGGAGCGTGTGGCCGTCATTCTCGTGCGCGAGCACAAAGGAAGGATTCTTGAACTCATCGCCTGCCTGAATGGGATTCCAGCCGATGTGCTCCCAGTGTTTCTGCGGGCGCTGCCCATTGGCATCGAATGGCACAGGCCCGGAAAAGAAGGACAACTGCACTTGGCGACCGAGGTCGAAGTTGTTGATGAGATTTCCGCCGCCGGCCCGCGCCAGGAAGACAATGGCTCCGCCATGATTGAGGTCCACCCCAACTTTTACCACCCCATTGTCGAGATAGCTCATCTGCGCAGCGGACGGGACCTGCCCCGATCCCTCGGCGGCAAACGGTGTGGGCAGCGGTGCCAGCATCAGGGCCGCAGCAACGATGGTAAGTCTGCTCGTGTAAACAAAGCCAAGACGCATACGGGGCGTGATTTTACCAGGCAAGAATTCGGAACAGAAGGCGAAAGAACGGGGCCGCCGGACGCGGGCGTCCAGGTCGGCGAATCCGCCTTCGCCCAGGCGCTGCGGCGGGACAAGGCGAAAGGGCGTCAAGTGGTTTCGGCGCGGGCGTCCCGCAGCATGGCGCGAGGTCGCGCAGCACCCCGCAGCGTGGTGTATGGCGTGTCGAATGGAGCCTCCAGGTCGCGCCCCGTGCAAGCTCTTAGCGCGATGTTGGACTTTCAGAACGGGGGGGCGGGAGATATCGCCACCGCACCGAGGGAGCCATCGGGTCTCAGAACGAGGCGGCCCCCAAATTGAGCGAACTGTCCGGCAGAAATCCTGCGGACCGGCTGATTGGCGAGGGCGACCACAGCATCCGCATTGCCTTCGACCAGCCAACCACCTTGAGGAGCGCGCCAGATATTCACAAAGCACGGGGCTGCGATGGTGTCGCCAATTTGAACGTGAGACTTGAGGGTTCTGGCCGCCGGGTCCATGGACAGAATGGCGTCGCGGGTGAAAGCCAAACGTGAGCCGCCGACCATGCGTTCGTCGGGTTTGGCGAGGGTGAGGTTGAGGGCGTGATTCGAACCGGTGATGGCCAGTGTTTGTGCGGGGAGCAAACAGGGCCAGGCGGCGTCCAGGCCGGCCGTCTGGTTGGTCAGGTTGAGCTGGTCCACTTTGCCGCGATAGTAAGCTTGTGCGAGCGCGAGCGTGATCTCGGGTCCCTGAAGGAGCGTGCCGCCGGCGAGGGTAGCCTGCCGGAATCCAGCTCCGTCCGTGGAGAGGAAGCCATACTCGCCACGGGCTTTCCTTGCGCCCATCTGGCGCACGCGGTCAAAGCGGCCGTCTGCAAAGACAAAGTCGGTGCGGCCGTTCTTGAGCTTGACCTCAAGGGCGACCGCGCGCAGGGCGTCCCGTTCGTTGTCGGCGATGTCGATCAGTTTGGCCGAGGCGATATAGGGCTCTCCCAGATAAGGCTCGATGATTCCGACGAAGGCGGATTGGGGCTGCGGCTGCGCGGGGGTGCGGGCGTAAACGCAGGTCCAACGATAGCCGGCCAGTGGAGGCGTCCAGTTCTTCTGGATGTTTTCCGCCTCGGCGCACTTGGTTTGAAGCACATCTGCCTTGAGGACGCGCAGGCCTTGGGCGCCAAGCAGGCGCAGCTTGGTGAAGCGCCGCGGACTTGCGGGATCGAGGCTCCTGCCCAGCAGGGCTTCCTCGGACACGCCCCCGCGCGTGTCCTTTTCAAAGCGCACCATGCGCCAGGTGGCCTCGAAAGTGTCAGGAGCGTCGCCTGCGGCTTTGGAGCCGGGCGTTTGCTCGAAGATCGAGAGATAGGCCGCTTCCGAGGTGAAACTGGTGGTGGGTTTGATGTGCTCGACGGGTTGGACCTCGAGCGCATTCCATTGGAAGTCGTCATTGACGGTTCCATGGATCGCGTAGCTGTGCATGGCGCCGCCGGCGACGCGGAAGATGTCCACCAGGTAGGAGTTGCCCGGTGAGATGCGCCGGGGCAGGTCGTCCGTCAGCGCTTGCTGGCGCGGTGTCAAGGGCTGCGAGCCGGTGCCTTCGTCCACGTCAATCAAGGCGATGCGTCGGCGGTAGAGCGAGGCATTCTTCGTCGGAGCGGCGAGGGCTTCCAGGGTGCGTGAACCGGTGGCGTCCACGAGTCCGGTCGCGTGGGACGGCGGGTTGGGTTCGTCCAATGCCGCCGATTGACCGTCGAGGACTTCAACGGTGTTGTGAACGCGAAGCAGTTTATCGTTGGGCTTGGAGTATCCGGAGCGCTGACCGCCTTCGATCATGGCCTGCAACCCGGCGTGATGCACATGCAGATCGAGGAGATCGGAGTGGGCGTGACCGGAACCGATCCCAACCCGCAGCCAGGCGGAGCGGCGGAAGCGCGGATCGTCGTGTTCCCAGCCGGTTTCCAGAACAGCCGCCCAATTCGCCACGACGCGGGAGCGGTTGTCCAGCCACGGCGCTCGCGGCTGAGCAGCGGCGGCCCTCTCGATGGCTTGCCATTCCTCATGGCTTTCCTGCTTGCGGCCGCGGACGTGCTGGAGCACCCAGGCAAAGCGGGCATCGCGGCCCCAGCGCCAGCCGGGTTCGGCAGCTTCGATCGCCCACCCTCGGGCATGAGTGAAGTTCCCGTTTGGCCCGGTCACATCGCCGATGCGCAACCAGTCCCAGCCTGCGGTCATGATATCGAGCGCCCATTCACACTGGTTGAGCGGACGGGGCGTCCTGGCGAGGAGCGACAACTCCGAGCTGCCACCGGCGCGGATGTATTGCTCGAGCGACACGCCGTGCTCGCGGGCGCCCTCACCATGGGAATAGAACGTCGAGCCGAGTTGCTTGCAGCCGTGGCTGTCGGTGTCGCTATAGAGGAAGGGCAACAAGTTGTCGGCGTAAGGCTTGACCCAGTCATCAGACAACTGGGGCTGACCAACGGCCGCGGCGATCGTGGCAACTGCACTGGGCCAGGTGTGGTCGAAGCCGCGCAGCGTGCGTTTGGCGAGGTGTTGCACAAGGTAGGCGTCGAGAAAGGCGGTGACATCGGCCGGGCTGTGGATGGACGGAATGAAACGATGGAGCGAGCCGGCGAGTAGCTGGTTGGTGCGAATGTAGTCAAAGAGCAAATCGTACGCCCGCAGCGGCGCCAGATACTGGTCATATTGGAAAAGCCATTCGGCTTTGACGACCCGGTTACTGCAGCGGAAGTCGTAATTCTGCCAGGCGGGCTGGCGCGCCACGGCGTAGAAGAAGTTCGCGGAGTCTATGGAAGGGAACGCCCAGGCATGGCGGACCAACAGGATGGCGGCATCACGGCCGAGGTTGTCATCGCCGCTCTTGGCCCAAAGCTCAGCCGCGCCGCGCCAGCCTGTGCCCGAGTGACGTAGCCGGTAGTGAACGGCGTCCGCGATGGGGCAGAATGTGCGGCCTTTCTTCGGATCATTGGGTCGGGAAAGAACAGGCCGGCCCCGTCGTCCTTGCAGGGAAACGGGTCCGGCAAGGGGCGATGCGCCGCAAGGTCGGCGATGGCGTAGCTCAAACCGAGCTTCCTGTTTAGCAGGAAGGTGTCAGGGCCGTAGCCAACGCAGAACCCCAGATTGTTGTCCAACTGGTGCCCTACTCCGCCTGGGGATTCCCACTTGCCAAACTCGGTCTCGATCTCGGCTGCGGTTTTGTCACTGGTGCCCGGCGAATAATCTTCCGCGAAAAACTCGAAATCGCTGCCCTGGGAGTTGAGGGGCGGCAGCCACGCCCAAAGGCGAGCATCGCGGGCCAACCGCTCGTCCGGAGTGAGTTTGGGTATGGCAGCCACGGCCGCCTGTTCCTCGCGGGAGTAGCTGGCTTTGAGTTGCGCCAGCTCCTCATCGGTGATCAAGGAGCGGCGCTGCTTCCAAGGCCCAGCGCGAACGCCGGCCATGACGTCGTCCAGGGTCAGCGAATGGACCAGCAGCTCCACCTGGCTCCCACGGTCCACCCACACTTCTGCCGCATATTGACGTCGTCCCGGCGCGTGAAAGTAGATCTCGCCGACACTAAAGAAATCGTCCGTGTAACCAATGCGGATCCGGTATTCGCTCATCCCGCCATCGAGCCGGTCGTTGACTCTCATGCCGAGGTAGAGCGGCTGGCGGTAGGTCCTCAAGTTTGCTGTCTCCACCGCACCGATGACGCGTATCGCGTAGAGCGAAGGGGGCAGTTCACCACAGTCGAGAGCAAACACCGGTGATCGGATTCCGCAGCGCATGACCGAGAATGGCCCCTGACCGCGAAAGGACCGCTCGGCCTTGGGTTGGAACTGTTCGAAAGCCCGTGCCGCCCGCATTGGGAGGTCAGGGGCCTGCCACAGCTTGCGCAACGACTGGCGGTCGAACATGGGGTGCGTGCCGCCCTTGGCGCAGGAATAGACTTCCACGGCGCCCGGATAGAGCGGGGCCTTCTGCGAGCCGAGTTCAAAGCCCCTGAGACCTGCCAGCGGGCCGCCGGGGCGGAATTGCGACTGCTCCTGTGCCAACAGCACCGACGGACAAAGCAGCAGCACGCATGCTATGAAGCGGCACATAAGCAGCGCTGTGCGCGCCCACTCGTAGCTAGGGAGAATGCAGACCAAGAAGGTCAGGGCGGCAATTCCATAAGACACAAGGAAGATTTTAGGGCCATCCCCAGCGTCCACTTGCCCCCATGGTGCCTTGCTCGTTGCGGCTGGTTTGGCATTCATTCTGGAGATTGGGGTAGGCTGTCCGCCAGTCCCTCCGCGCCCGCGATGCGCGCTGGACTGCCCGGTTCCCACCGCAAGTCGCCCGCAGGTGCGTCACGAAATGGAGGCGCTTGGCGGAGGTCGGCCGCGTCATGAATCAGTCGGTCAGCCCCATCGCCGTTCGCAGCAGTGAGTCGCCCCGTTGCGGTATCGATGGACCACGTTTTGCACCAGCGCAGCACAGGCTCGCTGCCTTGCCAGACCAAAGGCAGGAAGAGGTTGCGTCCGCTGCCGCGCTGGGTCCACTGACTGTAACGGTCACCGACATAGACGTGCGTGGTGACCTCGGAACCGGCCACGGTGAGGACGAAATCATGCTGCGTGCTGTAGGAGTCCGACGAGGACGGATCGGTGCGCAGAAGCTTCAACTCAGACCACGGCCCGGCGAGGTTGGTCGCAGTGGCAAACATGGTCGCAGAAGAGTTCCAGCCGACCAGAGCGGAACTAAACCAGTAGTACACTCCGCCAACGTTGATGATGTGCGAAGCCTCCCGCGAGGAGTGGTCGCGCGGCACGCCATTCCGGTCGCCGCTCACGTTATCGAATCCCTCAAACACCTTGCGCTCGATTCGCAGAAAATCTTTGGACAGTTCAAAGATGGCGAGGCTCTGGTTCAGGTACTTCTTGCCGCCGATGTCCTTGTCCAGGGTCGCGATCACATAGGCGCGGTCCCCTTCCTGATAGACGGATTGATCCCCCGTCGAGCGAGTCCCTTCCGGGCTTTCCGCATTTTCAAATTCATAAGTCCCATCAATGCGGTCGCAAACAGCGAAGCCGACCTTGTGTCGTTTCCATTGCCGTGGGCTATCGGCTTCGAAAACGATCACGTACCGCCCGGTGGTTCGGCAGTGCAACAGGGCCGGACGTCCCGCCCAACCCAGGTTCGCGAATTGGCCTTCCATCCGGATGACGGTGTTCTCGAATTTCCAGTCGCCGAGATTGCGCGAGGAGTAAAGGTTGACGCGCCAGGGCCAGCGGCCGGGACCCGTGTCGTAGCCAATCCAGTAAAAGACTTCGCCTCTCTGAATGATATGCCCGCCGTTACACCAGATCTCGCGGCCGGCCGCGTCGTGCCAGACCGTGTCGTTTCGAATGATACCGTCCTCAGCCAGAGCCGAGAGCGCAGTCAGGAAGGCGGCCAGAACCACCGTGACTCTGCCGGCTCGGCAGGGCGTGACTAAAGGCGGCGTGTTCATGGCTCGCCATTGCCATCGGGATCGGATAAAACGGTGGCCGAAAGAGTCGCCGTGTCGCCCAGAACCCAGCCTCTCGCAAGCACCCCTCCGGAGCCAGGAAACGGACTGAATCGCGTTCATGGTGCTGATCTTAGCCGTATTCTGGTGGTGAGTTCCAGTTCCGTCCACAGAATGGTCCTGTTGCAGTCCATGCTGGACTGGGCAAGGACGGAAGAATGACTTTTGGGATCAAGGGGCTCCTCGCCGACGGCAGAGCAATAGGCTTTCGCCTGGCCGACGCCGGCTCCGTTGGCGTTTACTATTGATGGCTTGGTTCGCGCGCGGTTATGGACGCCGAAGGCCGATGCATTGGGTGGCTACGACAAACGATTTCTCCATATCCATCGTCCGCTTGGTCAGAACTCGCCTCCATTTGACACCGTCGCGTAATGTCACTCGCTTTGCGCGCGACGTTCCCATCTCACCTTGTTTCGTGGATGCCTTCATGGCTTCGCCTCCAGAACCAGCACCCAGTCCTGGTCTGCCACCGGTGGCGTGAACTCGGTGCTTTTCCACGGCGCGACCTCGACAGGCGGGAGGTCGCGGCGTTCGCCGGTGCGGGGATCGAGCCACTGCGCGGCCAGCCGTGGTCCTTTGAGCAGAAACGTTCGTATAGTCGCCGGCTTGCCAGACGGGAAGTAGATCAGGGCATACCGTGCGTCCGGTGCGCAGCAGGCGGCAACGTAACCTGGGCCCGTAGCATTAGGCGGCACGACCAGCGAGGGATCGGGCATCCGGTCGAAATAGTTCCCCGATTCGATCAGCGTGCGCGCGTGCCGCATCTGCCCGGCAGCGGGAAATTGGATCGCTCCATCCCACGGCCGTTCGGCGCCAATGAGCACCGGCCTGCCTGGAGCCCACATCTGCCAGACCTCGTTGCAGCCGTAGGTGTGGCCGAACGCACCGCTGAAGAAAGCCCAGTAACAGAATCGCCGGGCATGAATGGCCTCGAGCCGGCCGTTCGCCACGTTGAACGCATGCGGGATGTTCTCGTAACCCGGCTCCCCATCGAGGACGGGTTTCACCGGCGTGCGGCAGTATTCGGCCAGGAGGGACGTATAGTTGTCCCGGTCGCGAGTGTGCCCGGTCTGGACCATGTTGAAGTCGAGCCAGGGCGCATTGTGGAAATTGATGGCTGAGCTGTACTGGCCAGTGGGATGAAAGGTGATCAGATGCCGTCCGCGATCAGCCTCCCGCAGTCCCTGCGCCATCGCATCGAGCGTGCGTCGTTCCTCGTCATCGCCGACGAACTTGTCCCCACCGAGAATCCAGATTAGGCCGGCGTCGCGATACCGGCGGCCCAGCCATTTGCCATAGGCTCGTGCGTTGTCGGCATTGAAGATGAGCGGGCCTTTGCCACCCTTCTTATGCCACTTATCGCCCCACGTCGGGAGGAACCCGATGCGCAAGCCGAGGTCGTTAGCGCGCCGCACGATGAAATCCACATGGTCCCAGTAATCGTTGTCGGGCCCGTCCTTCACGTCGGGCCGCGTGGGATCGTTGTTCACTAGTGGGCGATGGCCGTAGGCGTTTGGCGTGTTTAATCCATCGAGTTCCGCCAGCGCGACCGCCTGGATGACGGTGAAGCCCTTGCTCGCCCGGTCTTCGAGGTAGCGCGTCGCCTCCTCACGGTTAAGCCGGTGAAACAATTCCCAGGCGGTGTCTCCGAGCCAGAAGAACGGCTTCCCTTCCTCAGTGACCAGGAATCGGTGGTTCTCGGAAACCCGCAAGCGACGCAGGTCCCGCTCGGCGGCGGTAACCTCGAGTCCGACGATCAGACTTCCGGCTGCCAGCAGACCGGCGGCGAGGAATACCATTCGGTTCGCTCTCATAGGGAGAACAAGGTCGCGAATGCTTGGTTTATTGCTCATATCGGTCCGGTTGCCTGACGCCCGGGATGGCGAGCCGTGTGCGACTGCCGGGCCGGCTTTCGGTCGGACTTCCGCTGGCTGCTTCGCGGATCAGGAGCGCTGCCTGGTTGATTCGAGTGTCGGCATTGCCGGGCGACCGGTCGTGATCGTCGATCGGCGAGTCATTCCAGGACACGAGCAGGTCCAGGCTGGGGATGACCCACAACATGCGCTTGCCGCCGTGCCCGCCCGCGATGAAGGTGTCCGGTGGCGCATCGACATACAACCGCTGGCCGAGCCGGTTGGTGCGGTTCAGCCACCAGTTGAAGCTGTAGAAACCAGGGCCGATGGGGGTAATGTTCTTTTTGCCGCCCAGGGACCGCTGGCCCGGCAGCATCTCGGCGTCCTGCCCACGGGTCAGTGGCAGGTCGGCGGGGATCGGGCTGCTGATGGCCGTCTGGATCAGTTCAGGTCGGATCAACTGCTGGTGGCGCCATCGGCCATTGCGAAGATAGAGCAAACCGAACCGGGCGAAGTCGCGAACCGACACCGCCAGCCGCCCGGGGCGGTTGCCGGGACCGAACGCTTCAAAGGTGCAGTCGTCTTCAAATTGCAGCGGCTCGGCCAGGTAGCGCTCCAGCAGGGCGGTGCCGTTGGTTCGAAAAACTTTCTGGGTGAGCGTGTCATAGTACAGCGCGAGCGCATAATCGTTGTAGGAATAAGCCTGGCCGGGCAGCTCCGTGAGGCCATAGCCGGAGGTTTGCGAGGCCAGATGCCGCCACGTGATGGCCGCATCCTTGCCGTGATTGATCTCCTTCAACCGCGGCTCGAAGTCCGACACGGGGTCGTCTGCGCTTTTCAGTTTGCCCTCTTGAATGGCGAGGAAGAGCAAAGTGGAGACGACCGGCTTCATGGCGGAAGCGACATCACCGCTCCTGGCCTGGTCGCCCCAGGCATAGACCATGTAGCCGTGCCGAACCACACAACCGCGGCCGCCGACCCAGTCACGTAGCTCATCGAGTTTGGCGAGCGAAAGCCCCACTTGTTCCGGGGTGCGCGTTGGCCAGGTCTCACCGGGATAAAGTGCGTTCGGTTCGGCGGCGAACAATGTCCAGCAGGTGCCAATCAGCAAGAGAGGAACACCAGCACCTCGATTGAAGAATACGAACGGTCTCATATCACGGTGCTGGCAAGCATAAGCGGAAGGCGAGCCCGGGGCGACGAGAAACGTGCTCTGGGACCCGCCGAGTCTCGCATCTTGAAATGCAGGTTCATTTTGCTGCGCCTGTTGCCTGTCCCGTGAACACCACAACGCGCGGCTCGCCGGATGATCCGCTGTTGAACTGGACAGGAGCTTGGTCCGGCAGCCGGCCCCGGCCGACTTCCGCACCGGACCGGGGATCGTAGATGCGATAGGCGCGGGGCACGCCGAGTGAAGTGATCCCGGTGCCGCCGCCTTCGGGCAGATAGAGCACGAAGAGCTTGCCCGGCACGGCCAGCCCGCGTCGACCGTAGGTGTAAGTCCAGTTCGGCTGCATGTCGGCGAAGGGCAGCCCATCGAAGATCCTGGCCACGATGCCCGGGTAGCGGGAGCCTTCGAAATCCAGCGCTTCACGCCAGCCAGCACCGGGGGCGGTACACCAGTCGGCGTGGTCGGGTTCCTTGGCGTGCAAGCGCCATTGCCAGAGACTGCCGGCGCCATAGACCAACCCCATCGTTCCGCCGGCGGTGAGATTGCACCACGCCTCATGGCCTTGCCACCAACCCGTGCCGCGGCCGGTCTTGCCGATGTTCTCGTAAGTGGGCTCGCCGTTGGCCACGGCCTTGACCGGTACATTGCGCCACATGTCGGCCACGCGCTCCGGCACGTGCTCGCCGTTGTGCCCGGTCTGGCACCATTGGAAATCGAGCCAGGCCTTGTCCTGATGGGTGCGAAACAGCGAATGCGGCGAATAGTGAATTCCGGTGGGCTGGTGGTAAGCGTCCCATTGTTCGATGGCCCGACCTGCGCGGTTCAGTTGTTCGACGACAAACGGATCGGTCCCCGGCCCGTCGCCGCCCACGAGCCAGATCGCTGGCCGGGCGCCGTAGCGGGCCACAAGGTAGCGGCAATAGCGCGCGTAGTCTTCCGCGCTCACGACATTGCCGGCGGTGCGACGCCCTTTCCATCCGTAGCCGTGGAAAACCGGTTGGTAAACGGGCGCGATACCGTGCGCCACGAGGATGCCGGTGAGTCGGTCGAACATCTGGAAATATTCAGGGCGCAACTGCCGCAGCGTGCCCTTCGGCAAGTCCTCGAACCCGACATCGAATCCCAAGTCCTCCGTGCGCGAGCGGGGACCTTTGCAGTCCATGTCTGGCTGGACGGTCATGAGCAGAGCGGCGTTGAAACCCTTGGCCTGGCGATCCCGCGCATAGGTTTCCGCCTGTTCGACGGTCGCCCGCCACGGCAAGGCCCAGGCCGTGTCCGCGCAGAGCAACCGCGGTGTGCCATCCGCATGGATCAGGTTGCGACCGCCCGGCGGAATGCTCCAGAAACCGTGCCGTTCGAAGGGGGTGGCTTCCGCGCCGCTGCGGCCGGGAGAGGAACTCAACTCGCCGGTGCGCCCGTGCAAGCCGGGGTCCTGGTCGGCGGACACCGATTGCCATCGCCAGACGCCGGAGGATTTGGTTGAGGCGAAGCGAACACGAAACGTCCGGCCACCATCCCAGAACATCGGCCGCCGGAGCTTCGTGCCATCGTCGTGGATGAAGTCCGCCCAGGCTTCGGTGTCGGTGTAGGGATTGGCCGTGTCGCGCGTGGCGGTGAACGTCAGTTCGACCTCGTGCCATTGCGGGACGGCGGTGACAGCTTCAGCACCTGTGGCATGCCACGCGGCCAGCAGGAGAGCGGTGAGGAGTGGGAGGGAGGGTTTCATGGTCGTCGTCTTATCGGGACGGCTGGGGGCTGACGGTGATCTTTCGTCGCCAGAGCGAATTGACGCTGTAATTCGTCGCGCTCTTGTGATTGATCAGGAGGAAGAACTCGGCCCCGACCGCGTTCATGTCGTCGGTTTCGCGATCCCCTTCGACGGTCAGAAACGTGGAATAGGGCATCCACTGTCCGGGTTCCTCGTCGACCAGGATGGGCGGCTCGAAGTGAATCGCGTCGTCCGACAAGTGCAGGCGCAGCCTCCCCACGCCGCGGCCAAAGCACCAACTCGTCACCATGTACTGGCCCAGGGCGCGGTTCCAGGCCGCATCGGCGTGCAGGTCGATCGGATGTCCCGGGCCCAAATCCGATTGCGGGAGTACGGCCGCCCCGTACCCGGTCAAGCCATCTTGTTCCCAGGCGCCGTCGCTGAACTTTCGCCACGGGGTCACCGAGCCGCGGCGAGCTGCCTTCAACACGTCGGCAACCGGCGCACGGGCGACCGCCGCGCGCCGCCCGGAGGGTCCTTGGTCATTGAAGTAAACGTGAAAGTAGTCGCCCACCACGAGGAAGGGTGCACCTCCCACATTGCCGGCTGCATCTTGAGGCCGCACGATCTCACCACAATAAACCCAGCGGTCTCCGCCATCTGTGGAAAACACGAGTCCCAACGCGTATTTCTCGCCACTGTTCACGGCCGGTGGTCCCGGATGAAGCTCAACATGCACGACTCCCAGCAGGTTCCCGTCGGGCAGGCGATGGATATTCAGCAGCCACAGTCCCGCGTGATGGACGTTGGTGTATTGGCCGCGGAGGTCAAAGAGCTCGTCGCGGCTCTTCTGCCACACCCTGGCTTCAAACGGATTGCTCGGCGTACCGCGCCATTTCTCTATTCTCTTCCCCCAGTCCACCGTGTGGTAGAAGAACCACGAGTTCTGATCCCGTCGGAGTGTGGCCAGTGTCGAGTCCATGACGAACGGCATGTTGTCCCGGCCGCGGATCAGTTCGCGGGGTCCGACCGTCACCTTCGCGGGGCGCGGCGATATCGGCTTTGGCACGGATTCAGCCGGATTCTGGCTGGCTTTGCGCGCCGAAAGCACTTCACGGATGGCATCCAAGCGCGAGGTGTTGGGTTGGCCGCCCAAGGCCCAGGTCGGCGACAGCCATCCGCCTTCATCATGTTCGTTCCAGGCGTAGATAATGGATGTGTTCGCGGCACAGATATCCTCGTGTTCTCGCACGAAGGTGAGTGCGCGCTGAAGGTGCGAGGCGATCTCGGCTGGAGCGGCTCGGGCAGGAAACACGGCCTGACGGTGATAGCTGTGATCCTTTTCCCGATCCATGATCCCCGGCCGACTGCCGTCAATTCGCACCTGCTTGTCGCCCTTCACCTCCGCAAACCACGGCAGCCGATCATGATATTTCGCCGGCCCCAACGTGCGTTGAACTTCCTCGGTCACCCGGCCGCCCGACCATGCATCCCAACGAATCGCGCCAACGCTAGGCCGCGAAGGACGCCCTTGTGCTGGGCTGGCTGGCTGGAGTTGCGATTCCGGCGCACCGACGGAATGGAGCATGGCCAGCGGCGCGAGCAGCAGGGTGGTGAGGAGACGTTTCATGGCCATGTTTTATCAGAATCAAAGCTTTTCGCAAAGTTCCCGTTGCTGCCGATTTCCCGCTCCGCTACGCTGCCGCTCCAGGATCATGATGATTCAACCACGGATCATGCGGAACGTACGGAATGCCTCCCCGGTAGAGGAAGGCGTTCCCTACCGCGTGAAAAGGAAATGACCATGCCCAAGGAAATCCAATACGACGTTTTTCTGAGCCACAGTTCGAAGGACAAGGCGGGGGTGCGGCCGCTGGCAGAACGGCTGAAGCTGGCGGGTCTGCGATGCCGGCGGTGACATGAAACCATGAGGAAGAAACTCCAACTTGCTGTGCCAGAACCCGTGGAACCCCTCCTCCACGTCGTGCGGGAAGAGCGAGTTATCCTCGACACGGACCTGGCCCGGCTTTATGGCGTTCCCACCAAACGGCTCAATGAGCAGGTGAAACGCAACGCCGAGAGGTTTCCTCCCGACTTTGCGTTCCGCCTGACCAACGCCGAAGCCGTCAGGCTGCTGCGTTCAAGGTCGCAATTTGCGACCTTGAAGCGCGGGCAGAATATCAAATACCTGCCCTACGTCTTCACCGAGCACGGCGCGATCATGGCGGCGAACGTTCTGAACAGCCCGCAGGCCACCCAGATGAGCGTCTTCTTCGTCCGTGCGTTCGTGAAGATGCGAGCCGTGCTCTCGGACGACCGGCAACTCGCCCGCAAGCTGGCCGAACTGGAGAAGGAACTGAAAAGCCGCCTGGACTTGCACGAGACGGCCATCGTCGAAGTCCTCCAGCGCGTCATGGACATCCTCGATCCGCCGCCCCAACCGGAGCCGAAGCGGCGGCAGATCGGCTTCCACGTTGCCAACGATGACGCAGCGGAGTGAAATCGTGAGTGCCGAATTCCAATACGACGTTTTCCTGAGCCACAGCAGCAAGGACAAGGCGGTGGTGCGCCCGCTGGCGGAGCGGTTGCGGGCGGACGGGCCGGAAGCGAAGGCAGAATGTAGAAGGCAGAAGGCAGAAATTCTTCATTCTGCGTTCTTCCTTCATCCTTCCCTTTGCGCGTTCGGGTCGGACTGGGCGCAATGGGAGGCCCCTGGCTTTTGACACCGAACTCAACCAGCATTTTGAATCGGCGCGCAAGGCCGCTCAAGCCGGCGGGAATGCCTCGATCGACGTCATCCTCCATTGGCTCCACGTTCCCAGCCGCCGCATGGTCGCGTAGGCTGAATCTTGTCAGAAGGTGCCAGATTATTGCAGAGTGACATCATGAGTTTCGATGTGGACACGGCTTTTGCGGAGTTCCAGCGCATCCTGAAACGGCACCCGGTGCTCGTTGTTGGGACGGGCGCCTCCTGTGCATTGGATGCCCGCTTTGGAATGCCAGCGCTTGCCAAAGAGCTGTGCGCCCGCGTCAAGCCAGGATCGGCAACCGAAGGCCAGCAATGGGCACAGGTGCTGGACGCCCTGAAGGCCGGCAAGAGCCTTGAGGAATCGCTGGATGCGGCCACGGAGAAGAGCTTAGTGAACCGCATCGTGGCGGTGACCGGAGCTTTCGTTGCCGGCATAGATCACGATTGGGCTTGGCGAGTGGCAACAGGTCAGGATGTCCCGCCGCTGTCGGGACTTCTGAAGAAACTGGTGGACGGCCTGCCGCCAACAAACCCGATCCAGCACGTCGTAACGCCGAACTACGACATGCTTGTCGAGCATACCTGCGATGCTCTTGGAATCCCGTTCACCGACGGTTTTGTGGCCGGAAGTACGTGCCGACGGAATGGGGTTGCCGCAGGTGACGCCATGTTGACGCAGACTCGTGAGTCGCGAGGCAAGGCTTGGGAGACTGTCACCCGCTACCGTCCGCACATCCGTCTGCACAAGGTGCACGGCTCCATCAACTGGTTTGAGGACGACCAGGAGGAACGCTTGCTGCGTTGTGATCGTATGACGGATGCAGGTCCCCCCGCCGGGTGGCGACGGGCAATGATCACACCCGGCAAGTCCAAACTCGCGGAAGTTGGGATCAAGAGGGAGCGGTTCACAGAGGCCGATAACGCCATTGCCGGCGCCACCGCGTTTCTGGTCGTAGGTTACGGTTTCAATGACGACCACATTCAGAAACGTATCAAGACGAAACTGGCCGAGGAGGGTTGTGCCGGAATCGTCGTTACGCGCGACTGGTCGTCGCGAATCGAGCAATGGGTTCGGCTCAGCAAGGACCTCTGGGCAATTTGCCAGAAGCCCGATGGAGACAAGAAGGATTCGATCATCGTCAGCCCAGGGAACGTCGACGCATTTCTTGTTGACAGCAGAGACTTGTGGAGCGTCAAGACCTTCGTGGGAGCAGTCATGTAGGAGACACGCGTATGCCGATCTTCGATTTGTCAGACAAGAGTCCCTCGCTTCTGGGGCGAGTGGTTGCCGTTGACACGCGCCGGGTCACAATCAATGTCGAACCCGCGCGCCTTCCTCACGCACGGGTCGGCAAGCTGGTGGCCATCCGTACTGCCAATCCGGTGGAGGAGTGGCTCATCGCCATGGTTGACCGCGTCCAACGGGCCCTGGCCGAGCCGGACCGCAGGGACAAGGACGCGAAGGAATCCCCCGGCCCCAGCGGAACAACGGTGCTGGAGCGGGAAATCAATTCCGTGGTCGTGGTCCTGGTTGGCAGCGTGTGCGCAAGGAAGGGAACGAAGACGAACGTATTCTCACGTTCCTTCATCGATGTGCCGGATATTGATGCTTGGTGCTACGCCCTTGAGGACAAGGAGCTGCAGCGCTTCATGGGTCTGCTGTCCAAGGAGGCCGCGTCAACGAAAGCGCTCGACCTTGGCGTCTACACCTTAGATCCGAAAGCCACGGCCTACGTGGACGGCGACAAGTTCTTCCAACGCCATGCAGCACTGCTGGGCAGCACCGGTTCCGGTAAGTCCTGGACGGTGGCTACCATCCTCGAACGGGCAAAGGAACTGCCCTCGGCAAACGTTGTAGTCTTCGACCTCCACGGAGAATACTCGAGTCTGAGTTACGCCTCCCATCTCCGCGTAGCCGGCCCCGATGACATCGGCAAGACTGATTCCACGCTCCTCTATCTGCCCTATTGGCTCCTGAATTCGGAAGAACTTCAGGCGATGTTCATCGATCGCTCCGAGTTCAGCGCTCACAACCAGGTCATGGTGTTTCAGGACCAAGTCCTGGCGTCCAAGCGCCGGAAGTTGGAAGCCATCAAGAAGAACGATGTCATTTCCGCTTTGACCATCAATGCCCCGGTCCCGTTCGGAATCGATGAAGTCATGGCGGCGCTCAAGGAACTGAACGAGGAGAAGGAACAAGGCGAGCGGGGCATGAAGCAAGGGAAGTTCTTCGGCCAGTTCAGCCGACTGCTTGTGCGGATGGGGGCGAAACTCGGCGACAAGCGATATGGATTCATGTTTCAAGGGCCGCCGGACCTCCAGAAGTACGAAGCGTTGCACGGAATTGCATCCCAGTTGATGGATTGGACCGAGAAGAACCATCGCATCAAGGTGATTGACTTCTCCGAAGTCCCTGCCGACGTCCTTTCCGTGATCGTCGGACTGGTTGCCCGGCTGATCTACCAGGTCCAATTCTGGACGCCGCAGGCTAGCCGGGTGCCGGTCGCACTGGTCTGCGACGAGGCTCACCTGTATCTGCCGCAGCGGTCCGAAACCGACGCGCCGGAGCGGCGGGCTTTGGAGAACTTCGAGCGCATTGCCAAGGAGGGCCGCAAGTACGGCGTGGCCCTGTTGGTCGTGAGTCAGCGTCCCTCCGACGTGAGTGACACAATCCTGAGTCAGTGCAACAACTTCTTGGCGTTGCGTCTCACGAACGGTGCAGACCAGGCCAAAGTCAAAGGACTCATGCCGGACAGCCTGGAGGGGTTCATGGACATGCTTCCCGTTCTTGACATCGGAGAGGCGCTCATCGTGGGCGATGCCGTGTTGTTGCCCAGCCGGGTCCGCATCACCGCGCCCTCAGAGAACGACAGACCTCGGAGCGCCACTATCGAGTTCTGGTCAGAATGGGCCAGAACCGGCCGAACGCCCGCGCTCGTTCAGGCCGTCGAAAACATGCGCCGGCAGAGCAGGAGAAGTTCGTGAAGCGACAGGCCAACGGCGTCAACTTCGACGAGGGGCTGGCTCTCCAGACGCGGGAGGAGTTGGATCTCCTGTTCGTTGACGCCAGGCTCGAAGAATTGGCCCGCCTTGTGAAGTGGGCGGATAACGAAAGCCGGGAGCCGCTGCTTCTTGGTGGCCAGATCGGAGTCGGCAAGTCCACGCTTCTGAACGCGCTGATGGTTGGCGAAGGGCGCAAGCCGGACCTACTGGTGGCGTTTGACCGGGAAGCGCCGGCAATGTCGCCGGGCGGTTTCTGGGGCTATGCGCTCGCTAGACTGGTGCAGACGGCTTCCGCACGAGGCGTGAGTATTCCCGGCGGGTTCGCTCCAGCGGACTTCCCCGATGTCTCAGTCGCAGACTGGCCGGCCCTGTGCAGGGTGCTGACGACTCCCCCGTCGTCCGTGCCGGAGGCCGACATTCTGCGGAGAGTACACGACCGCATCGCAGAACACAGCGACCTGGCCGAACGCCAGTGCCGGGCGCTGATCGAGGCGCTTCAGCAGCAAGCGGGCCGCGCGCTTCGCCTCGTCTGCGAAGGGGTGGACAAGTTCCCGCCCGGATCCGCAGGGATCGAGTCGCTTACGCCTGTGCTCAATCTGCTTGGAGAGTTCAAGACCCTGTTCGAGGTCAATGCCGTTCACCTTTTCGGACGCAACCTCGCCTGGCAACGCGCGCCTCAGGTGTTCATCCCACCTCTCGGCACAAGCCAGATTCAAGAGCTTCTGTCCAAGCGCTTAGGACTCTACGAGGCCGGACGGCGCGACGTTCTGCCTGCCATCGCGGGGTTCTCCGGCGGCAATCCGCGGCAGGCTCTGCGCCTGCTGATGGCATACGACTATGAACGCGGCGGCAATCGACGCCCTGTTGCCGAGGCTCTTGCGAGAGCCTGCAACCGCATCCGCAATGACTACCTGTATCTCGCGTTCGAGGCTATTCCGTCGGATGTTCTCCTCGCGGTCGAACATGATGAGTTTATCAGGGCCGGTATCGTCGAGGGCGTCGGCCTCATGACGCCGGCCGCGCAAGCGATCTATCGCGACTGGGTTGTCCTCCAGTCCGAACCGGAGGAAGGCGACCGCTGGCCGGCCCGGTTGAATCCGCTCGTGCAGCGCGCTCAGTTGGTCGCCAACACGTTGCCGGAGAGCCCGGAGACGGCCGCAATCCGCAAATGGGCCGAGCGACATGGCGTGAACCCGTACGGGCTGGACTTCGATACGTCGTGTAAGTCCAGCGTTGAGGTCATGAACGAAGTTGCCTCTTCGTCTTCCTCCATGGATGTCCTGAACATCGTGGATTTGCTGGATGCGATTGCCGCGTCCCTCTTCGTCACCAGCCGGCAAGACCGAATCCTGATTGCCTACCGGAGCGCAGAGGTCATGGCAACGGCCCGAGACTACCTGATGGGCAAGGCCAACGAAATGGGGTTCTTCCCGCCGAAGCTCATCGATCTCAGTGCCGTGGCGCCCGACGCAGCGGCCAACATCCTGCTTGCCCAACTTGCGGATGAACGGGTGATTTGCAGCGTCACGTTGCCAAGGGCGCCGGACAAACGCCTCCTGGCCGACCTCGACCGCCGCCGCGACGATTTCAACGCCTTCGAGATGCTCTGGTGGGTTCATGTGGACGACCTGCCACTATGCCTCCAGCACTGGCCCCAACTGCGGCAACTCATGTCGGTCTACCGCCTTGAGGACGAATTGCTGGGCAGTCTCAGCCCGGAGGAAATACAGGGCGACCTCGACTATCTGGCGCTACTGGAGAAGGACGATGCCATCCGCGAAGCCGAATCCAGCCTCAGACGTGTCCTCAACGTCGTCAGGGAGAGCCGTGCGCCATGACCACCGACGAGCGACGGACCCACATGTGGCAGGCCATCGTGCGGCGGGCCTTTCAGCCTCAGTACGGCCGCGAGCAGGCCAAATGGCTGCGGTGCTTCACTCAGTCCGTCCTCCAGTACGTCGACAATCCTGATTCGCAAAGCCCGCGGCTGACACCCACGGGGTGGCGGGGCCGATTCGGAAATCGAAGCCTTCTCGTCTGCGAGTACCTGATAGGGCCGGAACGGTCGCAGTTCGATCTGCTACGACCGGACTGGCGTGCGCAGTACGGAATAGATGTTACCGCATTCGCGCCCATATCCGGTGCCGACGAGACCGTGGATAGCGTCGCGCCCGGCGATGTTGACTGCGTGCTCCGTGGAATGCTTGAGCATCCGCGCGTCCATCTCCACGTCCACGAAGACCCGCCCGATCGCGAGGTCCGCATCGCGACCGGTCTGGCAATGCCATACCTGTTCCTCTTCCAGCTTTGTCGCCAGCTATGCCCGCGCCGACGCGAAGGCGAACTCAATCGCCTCAGTGGCATCTTCACCCAGGCGTGGTTTGACCGCCGGGATCCTGTCACACCATCGCACCTATTCGGCCTGCAATGACGACCAACGAAGCGAGTTTCCAATACGACGTCTTCCTCAGCCACAGCGCGAAGGACAAGGCGGTGGTGCGGCCGCTGGCGGAGCGGTTGCAGGCGGACGGGCTTTCTCCAAATGCTAAAGGCCGAAGGCTAAACGCTGAAGTAGCGCTTCAGCCTTCAGCCTTTAGCCTTCAGCCTTTGCTTCGTGCGTTCGGGTCGGACCGGGCGCAATTGCTGATTTACCCTCAACCCTCAACTCTCAACTCCCAACCCTCAACCCTCAACTCTCAACCCTCAACTCTCAACCCTCAACTCTCAACCCTCAACCAGCTTGCGCCCCGCTGAACCGGGAGCGCCGCTTCCTTCCCCTGAGGCTCGATGACGCCCCCATCGAAGATCGGTCTGTGGCGCCCCGTTCTCACGGCTGTTGCAGTCCGCAAACAGGCGAGCCATGATCCAGTCATGTTTACGCGCATCCAAACCCGACTGTTCCGCTGCCTGAAATCGGCGGACCAGACGCTGGGACCATTCCGTGCGCTCGTTGGCCCCAACGCGAGTGGCAAGAGCACATTCCTCGATGTGATCGGCTTTCTTGCCGACTTGGCGCGCAATCGCGGCGAAGTTTTGATGACGGTTCAGGCGCGCAGCACGACCTTCGAAAAGTTGGTCTGGATGGGGCAAGGCAGTGCCTTCCAACTCGCAGTCGAGGCGGAGATTCCAGCGGTTGTGCGCAGGCTCATGGCGGAGGACAAGCAGCGTTTCACCCACCTTCGCTACGAGGTCGAGGTCGGCCTGGACCGAAGCAGCAACGAAATCGGCCTGAACCGCGAGACGTTGTGGCTGAAAGAGCCTGTTGTGGATCAGCCTGTGCAGCGTGACTTGTTTCCAGCGCCGCAAGATGAAGGCCCCGATCTACTCAGCCGGGCCCAGAAGAGCCAGAAGGCGGTCCTGACCAAGAAACCTGGCGGCAACGACAATTACTACACCGAGGGCAGAAAGTCTTACAGACCCTCATTCAAGCTCGGTCGTGGAAAGTCGGCGTTGGCAAACATCCCGGCCGATCAGGAGAGTTTCCCGGTCAGCACATGGTTTCGTGACCTGCTGGAAAAGGGAGTTCAAACCTTCGTCCTGAATAGTCAGCTCATCCGTCAACCAAGCCCCCCCGGCTTGGGACGACGCTTTCAGACCGATGGCACGAACCTTCCCTGGGTCGTCTCAGAGTTACGGCGCGATGAGCAGCGGTTCCGGGCTTGGATGGAGCACGTGCGCACTGCGCTGGAGGACATCAAGGACATCGACACCGTTGAACTCCCCGACAACAAGCACCGCTACCTCGTTCTCGAATACATGAACGGGGCGCGCGTGCCTTCCTGGTTGGCTTCGGACGGAACGCTTCGGCTATTGGCCTTGACCGTTCCAGCTTATCTCTCCGACTTGGAGGGCACCTTCCTCATCGAAGAGCCAGAGAACGGAGTTCATCCGCGGGCCATCGAGACGGTGCTGCAATCCTTGTCTTCGATGTACCGCTGCCAAGTCCTGGTTGCCACGCACAGTCCGGTTGCTTTGAATCTCCTTGAGCCGTCGGATGTCCTCTGTTTCGCAAAGGATGCGGCGGGAGCAACGGACATCATCTCGGGGGACCGCCATCCCGCACTGCGGGACTGGAAAAAGGGAGAACCGGACCTGGGCATTCTGTTCGCTTCAGGCATCCTCAGTTGAGCGAAAGCATGAAGGACTTGGTGCTACTGGTCGCGGACAAGAACGCGCAATTCGCTTTGAGCGGCGCTTTGCAGCGCTCCGAGGCCCTGGGCATCCGTCCCATTGAATGTGAATTCCGGGTCCATCCAGGCCGGGATGGCGGAGCGCGGAAATCCGGCCCGGAGATGCTCGCCTTGGAACGGCGGCGCTTCCACCACGCCTTGCTGGTCTTCGATTTCGAAGAAAGCGGCACCGACTTGCCCGACGCCCCGGCACTGGAGGCGCAATTGGATGAGCGGCTTCGAGCGCGGTGGAGCGGCGCAGCCAAAGCCATCGTGATCGAGCCGGAGTTGGACGTCTGGATCTGGGGCTCGGACAACGCCGTCGCGGAGGCCATTGAATGGCCGGCGGGAAAGCCTCTTCGGAAATGGCTGCGCGAGCAGGGCTATGACTTTGAACCCAGTGAGAAACCGGCCCGCCCGAAAGAGGCGCTGGAGGCGGCCTTGCGGGTTCCGGGATTGCCCAGATCATCCGCACTCTACAGGCGGATCGCGGAGAAGATCAGTCTGCAGCGATGCACTGATTGCGCCTTCCTCCGGTTACGAAACCAATTGGCACTGTGGTTTTCCAAGCCGAAGACGCAAACCGAACAACGATGAGCAATGCGGAATTCCCCTACGACGTTTTCCTCAGCTACAGCGCAAAGGACAAGCAGGCAGTGCCTGTGCCCAATGTGGTGCGGCCGCTGGCGGAGCGGTTGCGCAAGGACGGGCGGCAGCCGAAGGCTGAAGGCCGAAGTTGAATTTCAGCCTTCAGCCTTTAGCCTTCAGCCTTTGCTTCTTGCGTTCGGTTCGGACTGGGCCCAATTGGAGGCCGGCACGTGTGGGAGGCGCAACTTGCGCTTTCGCGACCCGCTGAACCGGGCGCGCCGCTTCATTCCCCTGCGGCTCGACGACGCTGGTTTAAGTCGCTGCGGGTCGTTTGAACGCCGGATACTGTGGAATATGCGAGCGAAGAAATTATTGCCGCCTTCCGCAAAGAAAACGTCTAACCTCGTCTTCGCATGCTAACGCGATTACGCATGAAGAATTTCAAGCGGTTTGGCGAGGCCGACCTTGAACTCAGCCAATCCGTCGTGTTCATCGGCCCGAACAACTCCGGCAAGACCACTGCGCTTCAAGCCCTGGCGCTTTGGGATGTGGGGCTGCGCAAGTGGAACGAGCGCCGGGAAGGCAAGACGTCCCCCGAGAAACGGCCCGGCGTCACCATCAACCGCCGCGACCTGATCGCCATCCCCGTGCCTGATGCGAATCTGCTTTGGCGGAACCTCCACGTCCGTGACGTGCGCCGCACTAACGGCAAGCAAGACACGCAGAACATCCGCGTGGATGTCATCGTGGAGGGCGTTACGGAAGGGAAGGCCTGGTCCTGTGGATTCGAGTTCGACTACGCGAACGAGGAGTCCTTTTATTGCCGCCCTTTGCGGCTGAGCGAGGACAAGTTGCCTCACCGGATGCCTGTTCCTCCCGAAGCAGCGGACACCCGGTTTGCTTTTCTTCCTCCCATGTCCGGTCTGGCGGCGTCTGAACCCAAATGGGAAAGCGGGCGCATCAATGTTCTCCTCGGCGAAGGCCAGACCGCCCAGGTCCTCCGCAATCTTTGCTACCAAATCTACGAGCAACCGGACCCGAAACCGGCATGGAGCGATGTCTGCCGCCACATTGAGTCCCTCTTCGGCGCCCAGCTTCAGCCGCCGCTCTTCCTCAAGGAGCGGGGCGAAATCACCATGACCTACCGCGATCAGAGCGGTTGCGTCCTCGATCTGTCGAGCGCCGGGCGCGGCTTGCAGCAGACCCTGCTTTTGTTGGCCCATCTCTACGCCAACCCCAAAACGGTCCTCCTGCTGGACGAGCCTGACGCTCACCTTGAAGTCCTCCGCCAGCGTCAAATCTACCAACTGCTCACGGACGTGGCGTCACAGCAAGGCTCCCAGGTCATCGCGGCCAGCCATTCCGAAGTCGTGCTCAACGAAGCCGCCAACCGGGACGTCGTCATTGCCTTCGTTGGAAAGCCGCATCGCATGGACGATCGGGGGCACCAAGTCGTCAAGGCCCTGACGGACATCGGATTTGATCACTACTACCAGGCGGACCTGAAAGGCTGGGTGTTGTATTTGGAAGGCTCCACGGACCTCGCCATCCTGCGTGCCTTCGCCCGCACCTTGAATCACCCGGCGGCCCAGCAACTGGAGCGGCCGTTCGTCCATTACCTCACCACGAACCTGCCCAGCCGCGCGCGGGAACATTTCTTCGCTTTGCAGGAAGCCCGCACCGATCTGGTCGGCGTCGCGCTGTTTGACCGGCTCGAAAAGCCGCTGCAATCGGGCACCCCCCTCTCTGAGATGATGTGGCAGCGGCGCGAGATCGAGAACTATCTCTGCCAAGAGGAGGTCCTCGTCACCTACGCGCGTCACGACCAAGCGGACGATCTCTTCGGAAGGGCCGAGGCTGCGCGGCGGGAACAGGTCATGCGCGAGTGCATTGCCGAAGTGACCGCCGCGCTGGCCACGTTGGGCCGGCCCAGCCCGTGGTCGGACGACATCAAGGCCAGCGACGAGTTCCTGAATCCGGTCTTCGAGCGGTTCTTCAAGAAGCTGGGCCTGCCCAACCTGCTTCGAAAGACAGACTACCACGTCCTTGCCGGACTGGTGCCCAAGGATAAGCTGGCCCCAGAGGTCACCGTCAAATTGGACGCCATCCTGGCCGTCGCCAAGAAGGCTAGACCCAACGGAGAATAGCCATGTCCACCGACTTTCAATACGACGTCTTCCTCAGCCACAGCGCGAAGGACAAGGCGGTGGTGCGGTCGCTGGCGGAGCGGCTGCGGCAGGACGGGCTGAAGGTGTGGTTCGATGAATGGGTGCTCAAGCCCGGCGACAACATCCCGGCGAAGATCGAGGCAGGGCTGGAGCACTCGCGCGTGCTGGTGCTCTGCATGTCGGCCCAAGCGTTCGGGTCGGACTGGGCGCAATTGGAGGCCGGCACGTTCCGGTTTCGCGACCCGCTGAACTCCGCCTCCGCCAAGAGGCTACGGACGGACCGGCGGGAGCGCCGCTTCCTTCCCCTGCGGCTCGACGACGCCCCATCAAGGGCTTCCCTGGCCCAATTCCTTTACATCAACTGGCGCCCGGCGGACCGCGAGCAGGAGTATGTGAAAATCCACGATCCCAAGGGCCACCACGACGTGAAACTCGACGCGATGAAGGAAGCTCGACGAAATCCCTCCAAGCATCAACAAATCATCTGAGTAATCGACAATGAATATTTTAGCAGAATGGGTCCCGCTTCTTCCCGAAGACATGGATTCAGTGAATAGCATCGCGGATGCGGTGCATACAACGCTACCAGAACGGCCTGAAGTGTTCATGGAGAAACGAAACCTGTTTCCAGATGGTTGCCGCAAACTAGCCCTTAATGGCAGAACCGTTGGATATGCGATTTCTCATCCTTGGATGCTTTATTCGATTCCGCCTTTGGACGACTTTCTAGAAACGCTTCCTACCAAACCTGACTGCATGTACCTCCACGATATGGTCGTGTTACCAGAAGCGAGAGGTGCTGGGGCATCTGGACGCTATATGCAATACATAAAAGCTGTCACACGAAGCATGGGAATAAGATCGATTGCCTGCGTTTCAGTTTACGGCACTGATGTTCTGTGGAGCCGGTTCGGATTTCAGGTCATCCAGACACCAGACTTGATCGCCAAGCTCTCTACCTACGGAGCAACGGGGAAATACATGGTTTGTCACCAAAATGAGTGATTACTTCAGAAAGATCATTGCTTGGCTTCAGACCTTTCGTGGATCGAAAGGCAAGATCTTTTCGCGAGGGCGAAAGAGCGAAGCGGAATCGCTAGCATTGACTCTCCACCGGGCAGCGGATTCGGTCAGGTTCGCAGCAAGAGACGACGAGGCTATTGCGAGGGAAGCAAACGACATCGTTCGACGAGGTCTCGACAAGCGATGCATCGCGTACGAAGACTACAAGCGGTGGCGACAAAAGAACCCGACGATTTTCACTGCGGTCACCGGCAGCGACAATCAACTGATAGGCTTCTTCGATGTCTTCCCTCTAACAGACGAGTCGGCTCGCGGGTTGCTTGATGGGGAAGTGCACGAGCGTTCTTTGGGTCTCAGCTCGATTCTGCCGTGCTCTGGCAACGACCGTGCCAAATACCTGTACACTGCTTCGATCATGCTAAACCCGGAACAAGCCGCATTGAGCCCGCTGGTTGCCAAGGAGGTTTTGCTACTAAACTTCGCTGAGCACCTTAGCACGACGTTTCCACCAAATGGCGTAAGGGTGCTGTTCGCCTATGCGCACACCGCTGCTGGGGAAAGACTACTTCGGAACGCTGGTTTCACAAATACGCGCCTCCCGGAACACGCAAAACAGGGCTCCCCGCTGTATGAACTTTCGCCTGATGCCTACGGCGATCTCGCTCGCGATTTCGAGGGAATGCTTGGGCGCAAGGGCGCAAGGAAACGATTACGATCTCGGCCGCGCCTTTCCCGGAGAGAACACAGCCTAAGTTCCTGTTTCATCAGCTATAGCCACGAGGACAAGGGGTTTGCTCGTTCGTTGCATGACCGGCTTCAGGAGCGGGGAACTCGGTGCTGGCTCGACGAG
>Ga0194126_10001027_pt1 | contig 47154 bp, 41 predicted proteins | sample TA2KigC150mmetaG_FD_148641 | JGI IMG/M metagenome (GOLD analysis project Ga0194126, IMG submission 148641) | Freshwater microbial communities from Lake Tanganyika, Tanzania - TA2015035 Kigoma Deep Cast 150m | ecosystem: Environmental > Aquatic > Freshwater > Lake | place: Tanzania: Lake... | reverse complement strand
AAACTGAAATGGGTAGAATTAGAGTTATCAGAAATAGAAAATGAATTATCTTTTGTTTCATGAAATGGTCGTGTAAAATTACTGCCAACACTTCAGGATTTTATCCACACAAAGGTAAAAAAAATTGGACTATCTGGTTTCATCATGTGGATAACATTGAGTTGAACGAAACCGCCTGTTTATCAATCAAATAGCATAGGGTATTCAATTTTTCTTCCTGTGTTTTTAATGATAAACCCGGAGGTAAAGATAGGCAAAAAATCAAGGATTTTACTTGATGGTCGAAAAAAAGTCATATGCATACTCATTCTTTGCAGGTTTTCGAAAGCAAGACTGCTTGGAATGAGTTATACCGAGAGGAACAGCAACATAAAAACCGTAAACTTGATCCGATTCGGTATAAACCAGGAAAATGAGCCCGAACTCGCCGTCATTCTTTTTGAGGCCTTTTAGCAGTAAGTGATCATACCCCCTCTGTCGTTTGATGGTGCCAAAGACGTGCTCGATGATCTCCTGCCGTTTGAGATACAGCCTCAGCACGCTCTACTCACTGTTTAAAACCTCTTGTCCTACGCATTTGTCAAAGAACTGTTGGAAATATCTATCTCCTTTCTTCTCTTCCCTGATTTAATCTCCGAAATACAAACGTACTTCCATTTTTGTAAAATTTACCCGCTTTGCGGGACAGACTGTGCAACGCGGCTTCATAGCTTGTCCGATCTATCGGGATTTGGTCTCGTGCCTCGACCATACGAAGCCTAATTTATTGCACTAAATCCCGTCCCGGGATGACCCCGGGAACGGGATAGCTTTTTTGTGTTTTCAACGTATAAAGGTTGTACCAAAAACTTTTCAACATGAAAACACAGTCAAAGTTACGAAAAAAATCGTTTACGATCGTAGAACAGGCATGTCATCAGGTTCGGGGTTTTAAGAACCTGCTTGAGGAACCGGATGACAAAATCAGGTTGTCGGGTCATTCTCCCAGTACATTGACCAATTATGGCCGAAAACTGGCACAGCTGAGCCTTCATTTCGGGAAGCTGCCGCAACACATCAGCGAAAAAGAGCTCAACCGTTACCTGGCCAACCTGGCTCGTCAAAGTAAAACACCCTCGCTGAGCGACTTCAAGTTCATGGTCTCATGAACGCCATCTCCAACAACAGGATTCTTGACATCGACAACCACAATGTGACTTTCCGCTGACGTGACTACCGTGACAACCAGCAAAAGATCATGTCTCTTGAAGGGGCAGAGTTCCTGCGACGGTTCTCTCAGCACATTATGCCCAGGCGATTTGTCAGGATACGATACTACGGCATGCTGTCTTCGACCCGGAAGGCATCCTTTCGTGATCTTCAGATCAGCATGGGGATAGCTCCTTCGGTCAGCAATAAGAAGAAGACCAGAAAACCATCAAAATCCTATGAAACGCCTGCCAAAAACCTCCTGTCCTACGTCATTATGTCAAAGAACTGTCAGAAATATCTATCTCATTTCTTCTCTTTCCTGATTTAATCTCCATAAGCAAAATAACTGCTCTTCCAGGTATGTTCGTGCAACGCGGCTTCATAGCTTGTCCCGATCTATCGGGATTGGGTCTCGTTCCTCGACCACACGAAGCCTTATTTATTGGGAAAAACTGTTTACCGTCTTTACTTATTTCAACAATTCGTTTTTTTCCTGCCCAAACGTATATGTCTTGAAATAAGTGTTTGTGAATTTTAAATAAGCTGTCAACTCCCTTGATTTTTATCGGGTTTTCGTAAAGTTCTTGAAGTCTTTTTGTTACTGCACCACTCTCAACAAAGAGCAATACATCTGGGTCTGTAATGTCTTGTAAATTCCTTAAAAGTCCCGTCTTAGGGTCAGTGTAGGTGTAGTCAGGGTCTATGTATTTGTATGAATTAGACATAGGCTTTTTGTTTGGCAAATGCTACAAGTTCTGTTAGCGATATTTTTCCCGTTACATAGTCCCTTATGATTTCAATACCTTTGGGTGTTGGTTTAAAGCCTTCAAACATATTACTTCCTAAAGCATTTGCAGTGCTTTCTAAGGTTTTCAAGTCAGAAAACTTAACTCCCATTATTGTCAGGTTACTTCTATCTATTTCAATTGTGTTGAACATATTTTCAGTCATAAATTCTTTTCAAATTTACAAAATATTTAAGTCAAATCGTTTGTTTTCTGTCGTTTTAGAATGGTGCATAACGGTTCAGGATTTTATCCGCATAAAGGTAAAAAAAAATGGCATTATCTGGTTTCAGCGTGTGGATAACATTGAGTTGAACGAAACCGCCTGTTTATCAATTAAATAGCATAGGGTATTCAATTTTCCATCCAGTGCTTTTAGTGATAAACCCGGACGTAAAGATAGCCAAAAAAACATGGATTTTACCTGATGGTCGAAAAAATCAAAGTGAAAACCAATTCTTATCTTACTATTTGCTCCCCAAAGAAATCTTCATAAAAAAACCTGCCCAATCAAAAAAATGTCTACTTTTGACCGCGGAATTAAACCAGATGGTTTAATCAAATGGTTAAATCGTAAAATGAGAATACCCAAGGAGGAAAACACGGAAAAAAAGATCCTGGCGGCGGCGAGGGAGGTGTTCCACCGGAAGGGATTCGAGGGGGCACGGATGCAGGAGATCGCTGATTTGGCGGGGGTGAACAAGGCGCTGCTCCACTACTACTATCGCGATAAACAGAAGCTGTTCCATGCGGTGTTTCGGGAAACTTTCCCAGCCATGATCCGGGAAATGACGGTGATCTTCAGTACGGATGAGCCGCTGGAGACAAAGATCAGCAACTTCTTCAACCGCCATATCTCATTCCTGCAACAAAACTCCTACATCCCGTATTTCATCATCTCTTCGCTGCAGCAAAACCATCAGGAATTGCCGGAGATGCTCAAAAATGCCAACCCGTCGCCCTACGCCTTGATCCGGAAACAATTAGATCAGGAGCAACGAAGCGGGATCACGGAGGAGGATTTCATCCAGTTCTACCTGAACCTCCTCTCACTCTCGGTATTCCCGTTCCTGGCAAAACCACTGATCGCCAACATCTTTGATTTAAATGATGAGGATTACCAGTCCCTGATGGAAAAGCGCAAGAAAGTACTTCCTGAATTATTGATCAAAAGCATACCGAAAAAATGAAACGATACATCATCCTATGGCTCTGTTTGGCAGGGTTGACCTGCTCCGGGCAGCAATCAAGCCTGACGCTTGATTCGTGCTACCGGGCAGCGCGCTCCCATTACCCGCAGGCGCGACAGAAAGGTCTGCTGGAGGAATCAACGGGACTGAAAATCCAAAACCTCAACCGAAACTACCTTCCGCAGATGAGTCTCAACGGCTCGACAACCTACCAGTCGGATGTGACGAAGATCGACATCAATGTTCCCATCCCGGGATTCGATATCAACACTCCCGACCTGAACCGCGACAGCTATAAGCTCACCCTCGACGTGAACCAGGTGATCTGGGATGGTGGGGTGACAGGAAACCAGAAAAAAGTCGAATCTCTCGGACTGCAGATCGACCAGGAGGCGCTGGAGGTGGATATTCACCTGCTGAAAGAGCGGGTAAACCAGTTATTCTTCGGGATCATCCTCCTTCGGGAAAATAAGAACCTGTTGGTATCTGCCAAAGAGCGGCTCGATAAAAAACACCAGGAGACCCTGTCGGCGATCCGCAATGGGACGGCATTGACCTCTCAGGGAAATCTGCTGATGGCGGAGATCCTGAAGGTTGAGCAACAGGTTGCCGAGACAGAGATCGACCTGGCGGCGTCGGCACAGATGCTGTCGGAACTCACCGGGCTCACCATCCCGGCAGATATCTCCCTGGAGATGCCTTCATACCTTACCGCGGCGATTGCTTTCCAGAATCAACGGTGGGAAGGCAAGCTCCTGTCATCGCAACAGGAAAAGCTGATCGCTTCGGAAAAGCTGGTGACCACGAAGTTAATGCCGCGCTTTTTTGCTTTCGGTCAACTGGGCTATGGCCGTCCGGGGTTCAACTTCATGGATAACGACTTCACCCCGTTCTATATCTTCGGCGCCAAGGTGAGCTGGACCTTCTGGAACTGGAACCAGAATAAGCATGAGAAACGAATCCTCGGCTTGCAACGGCAGATCCTCGATACCCGGAAAGAGACATTCGATCAAAACCTCCGCTTGGCGTATTATAAGGATATGTCAGAAATCCGAAAACTGGAAGATGTCTTGGAAAAGGACCGGCAGATCATTCAACTCCGGGAGGAGATCAGCCGGACCACGACATCGCAATATGATAATGGCGTTATTGCGGCCAGCGACCTGGTGAGCAGGCTGAATGAGGAGACGCAGGCCCGGCTTCAGTACCGGCTACACCAGGTACAATTGGCGAAATTGCGCCAAACCTGTTTGGTGAATCTTGGAATCAAATAATATCAACACATTGTATATGAAACCGAAATATTATCTCCTGATCGCCGTTGCATTACTGGCGGCCTGCACCGGCAGGAATGACCGTTCGGATGCCTACGGTAATTTTGAAGCAGTGGAAGTGACCATCTCTGCGGAAGCCAGCGGCAAGATCCTGGCTCTTGAGGTCACAGAAGGACAGACGCTTGACTCGGCCCAGCCGATCGGGGTGATCGACTCGGTAGACCTGGTGCTGAAACGACAGCAACTGGTGGCGCAACAGCGGGCTGTTTCAACCCGCATTCGCGACCTGGATGCCCAAACGGCAGTGATGCAGCAACAGTTGGAAAACATGAAAATCGATCAGATTCGGATGGAGAAGATGTTCGCTGATGGGGCGGCGACAAAGAAGCAAGTCGACGACCTGATCGGCAGCATGGAAGTCATCCGTAAACAGATCGAATCGGTGGAGACGCAGAAAGCAGGTATTCACGACCAGGTGGCAGCTACCGGCAAACAGATCGAGCAGGTCTCCGAATCTGTTCGCAAGTGCCGGATCGTCAGCCCCATCCGCGGAACGGTACTGGCGAAATATGCCGAAAAAGGGGAGGTGACGATATTCGGAAAACCACTTTTCAAGATGGCCAACCTTGATGTGATGACGTTGAAAGTCTATGTAAGTGGCGACCAGCTTCACCAGGTGAAGATCGGCCGAGAGGTGGATGTGCTCTATGACAAAGGCCCGACAGAGTTGGGAAAGACCACCGGTATCATCAGCTGGATATCTCCCACTGCGGAGTTTACTCCGAAGACCATCCAAACCCGCGACGAACGGATCAACCTGGTGTATAGTGTGAAGGTGCGGATAAAGAATGACGGCACTTTCAAGATCGGCATGCCCGGTGAGATAAGGTTCAAAGAAGAAAACAAAACATCAACCAACCAATAAATCAACGTATGAAAGCAAAAACATGGATCCTCCTCCTCTCTTTTCTGGTCAGCGCAGGCTGGTCAATAGAGGCTATGGCACAGAAGCGCAAGGCCGACGATGTGCTTGGTACCTACCTGAATGAAGAACGGTCAGGGAAAATTGAGGTCTTCAAGAAAGACGGCAAGTATTTTGGAAAGATCATCTGGCTGCGTGACCCTATTGACCGGGAGACTGGCAAGCCAAAGCTCGACAAGCTCAATCCCGATCCCAACATGCGAAAAAACCCGGTGCTAAACATGTTGGTTCTGAAGAACTTTGTCTTTGACGGCACGGATGAATGGGAAGACGGGACGATCTACGACCCAAAGAACGGGAAGACATACAGCTGTTATGTGGAGTTCGAAAGCGTTACCCGGCTTAAGATCAGGGGATACATCGGGATCTCCCTGCTCGGTCGCACCACTTACTGGAACAAGGTGACCAAGTAGCACATTCATGGCTGAATCCGCCGTTGTTACCGAAAACCTGTCGAAACATTTCGGCGCCGTGAAGGCGCTGGATGATATCTCTTTCAAGATCGGAAAGGGAGAGTTATTCGGTTTTATCGGTCCCGACGGTGCGGGGAAAACCACACTGTTCCGCATCCTCACCACCCTGCTGTTGCCCGATGGAGGAAAAGCGACAGTGGAAGGATTCGACACGGTAAGCGAATACCGGCAAATCCGGCGTATCAGCGGGTACATGCCCGGGAAATTCTCCCTTTATCATGATCTTTCGGTGGAGGAGAACCTCCGGTTCTTTGCCACCATCTTCGGGACAACGGTATCGGAAAACATTCACCTGGTGCAAGACCTGTACAGTCAGATAGAGCCCTTCCGCAAGCGGAAGGCCGGAAAGCTGTCGGGCGGGATGAAGCAGAAGCTGGCCTTGTGTTGTGCGCTGATCCACCAGCCGGTGATCTTGTTCCTCGATGAGCCTACCACAGGTGTTGATGCGGTGTCGCGCAAGGAGTTCTGGGAAATGTTGAACCGGCTGCGCCGGCAACAGATCACCATCCTCGTCTCCACACCTTACATGGATGAAGCCGGCCGCTGCGACCGGGTGGCGCTGATGCAGTCGGGAAAAATCATGACCATCGACACACCGCAAGGGATCCGGCAACAGTTCAGGAAGAAGATCCTCGCGGTGAAAGGCAGAGACATGTTTGGCCTGATGAAGATCCTGGAAGGATTTCCGGAGATTGAAAGATCTTATCTCTTCGGCCAGTCACTGCATGTAACCGGTGTTTCAGAAGCCCTCACAGCAGATGATCTTTCCGCCCGTCTCCGTCAACAGCAAGCCCCCGATTTCCGGGTGGAAGAGATCACCCCCGACATCGAAGATTGTTTCATTGACCTCACGGCAACAAGGGAATAACCATGGCAACACAGGAGAAGGTCATCAAAGTTATAAACCTGGTAAAGAAATTTGGTTCGTTTGTTGCCAATGACCATCTGACTTTTGATGTGTTCCGGGGGGAGATCTTCGGTTTCCTGGGCGCCAATGGAGCTGGCAAGACGACTGCGATCCGGATCCTGTGCGGGTTGTCGTATCCCACCAGCGGAGAAGTGACGATTGACGGGCTCGACATCTACCGCCAACGGGAACAGATCAAGAAGCGTATTGGTTACATGAGCCAGCGATTCTCCTTGTATGATGACCTGACGCTTGGAGAGAACATCCGGTTTTATGCCGGGGTTTACGGATTGTCAAGAGAGGATATCCGTCAGCGGACAGCCGCACTGGTTGATAAGCTTGAGCTTCATGCCATTGAGAAAAAGCTGATCCGCGAGTTGCCACCTGGATGGAAACAGAAGCTGGCTTTCTCTGTCGCCACCATCCATCAGCCCGGCATTGTCTTCCTCGATGAGCCAACCAGCGGCGTGGATCCAATCACGCGTCGACAGTTCTGGGAAATGATCTACGACAAAGCCGGCGAAGGGATGACGGTGTTTGTGACCACCCACTACATGGATGAAGCAGAGTATTGCGGGCGGGTCTCGATCATGTCGGAAGGAAAGATCCATGCCCTGGACACACCGGCGCAACTGATCTCCAAATACAACGTCAGAAACATGGATGAGGTCTTTCTGCGGATCGCACGAAATATCGAAGCCGTATGAACAAATTCCGGGGATTCGTCATAAAGGAGTTTTTCCACATCTTCCGGGATGTCAGGACCATGATCATCCTTTTCGGGATGCCGGTGATGCAGATGCTGCTGTTCGGGTATGTGATCACCAATGAGATCAAGGAAGCCAAAATTGCGATTCTGGATCATTCCCGCGACCACGTAACCACGGAGTTGAGCCGGCGGATCGTGGCCTCTTCCTACTTCCAGCTGGCGCAGGTACTCGACCATGACAAGGAGATTCTGGATGTGTTCCGGAAAGGTGATGTGAAAGAGGTGATCGTATTTGAAGCCGATTTCGCGGAAAAGCTCGAGAAGACCGGTCAGGCTAAAGTCCAGATACTTGGGGATGCATCCGAGCCCAACACGGCGAAGATCCTGGTGAATTACACTACCGGCATCCTCATGAGCTATATTCAGGAGCTCAACACACAGACTGAGTTGCCGCTGCGCATCGACCCGGTCACTACCATGCTCTACAATCCCCAAATGGCCGGGGTGTATATGTTTGTCCCGGGTACCATCGCCATGTTGCTGATGCTCATCTGTGCCCTGATGACCTCGATCTCCATCACCCGTGAGAAAGAGCTGGGGACGATGGAGCTGTTGCTGGTCTCCCCGCTGAAGGCGTTCCAGATCATTGTTGGAAAGGTGTTGCCTTACGTGTTCCTGGGTTTCATCAATGCGGTGACGATCCTGTTGTTGGGGAACTTTGTGTTCGGTGTTCCGATTCAGGGAAGCGTGATCCTGTTGCTGCTGGAGAGCATCCTGTTCATCATCATGTCACTCTCGCTGGGTATCCTGATCTCCACCCTCACCAACAGCCAGCAGATCGCCATGATGGTGTCGATGGTGGCGCTGATGCTGCCGACGATCCTGCTTTCAGGATTCATTTATCCGGTCGAGAATATGCCGAAAATCCTGCAGTACCTCTGTTACATCGTTCCTCCGAAATACTTCATCATCATTGTTAAAAATATTATGCTGAAAGGCACCGGGATGGAATATGTGTGGAAGGAAACGCTGATAATAATTGGGTTTACGATGGTTTTTCTGTTACTGAGCATCAGGAAATTCAAAATCAGGCTGGCTTGATCCATTGATAATGAGAACCGTCTTGCTGATCATACAAAAGGAGTTTATCCAGGTTTTCCGGAACCGGATGATGTTGCCGTTGATCTTTGTGGTGCCGATCATTCAGTTGCTGATCATCGTTCACGCAGCCACCTTCGAGGTCAAAGATGCCCGGATCTGTGTGGTGGATCATGATCTTTCGACGACTTCCCGCAAGCTGGTCAGTACTTTTGAGGCCTCTCCTTTCTTCCAGGTACTGGGCTATTCAGCAGATTACAAAGAAGCCGAAAAGTTGATCCGGGCCAATAAAGCCGATCTCATCCTCAGCATTCAGGCCGGTTTTGAGAAACAGCTCCTCCGGGAGCGATATGGGCAGGTTCATCTGTCAATCAATGCCATCAATCAACAGGCCGCCGGTGTCATCCAGGCCTATTCGATGATGATCATACGGGATTACAACCGGCAACTTATCGTCGACTGGATCGGAAGAAGTACGCCGGCGCAGGCAAGGATGATCCCGGTGGAATATGCTTACTGGTTCAATCCGGAGCTCAGCTACATCAACTTCATGGTGCCGGGAATTCTGGTGTTGCTGGTCACCATTATAGGACTGTTATTGTCGGCCATGAATATCGTCCGCGAAAAAGAGATCGGCACGATCGAGCAGATCAACGTCACCCCGATCCACAAGTACCAATTTATCGCCGGCAAACTCATCCCTTTTTGGATTCTCGCCTTGTTGGAGCTGGCTTTCGGGCTGACGCTCGGGAAGTTTCTCTTCGACATTCCCATGGTGGGAAGTCTTTGGATCATCTTCATGACAGCTGCGGAATACCTGTTGGTGGTTTTGTCGTACGGGCTCTTCCTTTCAACGGTGACCAACACCCAGCAGCAGGCGATGTTCCTGGCCTTTTTCTCGATGATGATTTTTCTCCTGATGAGCGGTCTCTTCACGCCGGTGGAGAGCATGCCGGCGTGGGCACAGGAGTTCAACAGGATCAATCCCATCGCCTATTTCATAAGGATCATGCGGATGGTGTTGCTCAAAGGGTCGGGTGTCAGCGACATTTTAAAACCATTTCTCTCGCTGGGAGTCATGGCTCTCACCACCCTTTTACTGACTGTTTGGAGATACCGAAAAACTGTGTAACTTTACCAGGATGATCTGGCTTAAGAAACATCTCCGGCTGATATTGATTATACTCCTGTTACCTGTCCTGTTCTTTCTATTTTATCTGCGAACCCACGAACCTTCTACGAAACATAACTATCCTGAGACACTGGTTGAGAAGATCCTGAAGCGGGGTTATCTCGTGGCGATCACTGCAGATGTCCCGGAATGTTATTTTGTTGTCAATGGCCGGGAGATGGGCTTTGATCATGATCTGCTGAATGAGTTAGCCCGTGAGATGGGCGTGGGGTTGAAGTTTCTTTTCGTGAAAAATGGTGAAGAAGGATTTCGGCTGCTGGCGCAGGGCAGAGGAGATCTGCTGGGGATGAACCTGATGTGCAGCCCGCTCCGCCAGCGGTTATTCCTCCCCACAGAACCGGTGAGGCAATCGGATCTGGTGCTGATCACCAGTCATGTGGTTGATACGTCAACTTACTTTTCTCTGGACGATAATGTGAGGACCATTTACTACCACCCCTCTCTGGTTCCTGACAGCATGGTAAGGGATTTTGCCTGGAGGAAGAAATGGTTTCTCATCCCTTCAGCATCAGGGATTACTTATGAAGATCTCTTTATTAACCTTTCGGATGATCCCTCCTGTGCTTTTCTGTGTGACGAGCACATCGCCCGGGAATGGTTTGCATTCTACAAGAAGGTCTACCTTACCAATATCACATCAACCCCATTGGATATACCCTGGTTTGTCAGGCGGGGGGAGGTAGCCTGGCTGAAGACGATCAATGAATGGATCATCAAATTCAAAGCATCAGGCACTTATGAAAACTGTTACCGAAGATATTTCATTTCTCCGGGGTTCCTTTATTACGCCCGCGAGAAAGGACAGGTGATACGGAAAGGGAAGCTTTCGCCGTATGATGAGGAGATCAGGGGGTCCAGCGAGGTCATTGGATGGGATTGGCGATTATTGGCTGCGTTGATCCACCGGGAGTCACGATTCAATCCTTATGTCCGGTCTTACAACAATGCTTACGGGTTGATGCAGTTGATGCCGGCAACCGCACTGGCTTTCGGTTTCGATACCACCGATTCCCCCTCAAGACAAATCGAGGCAGGGGTGACCTACCTGAAATATTTGGATGGAATGCTGAAAAAGGCAGTTCCTGATGCGGAACAGCGCATCCGTTTCATCCTGGCCGCATACAATGTCGGACTTTCGCATGTGATTGATGCCCGGCGTCTGGCCGAGAAATACGGAAAAGAACCCTCTCTTTGGGAAGGCCATGTAGACTTTTTTCTCCGGAATAAATCCCGGGAAGTCTATTTACAGGACAGTGTTGTTCAGTTCGGCCCCTGTCCGTGTGAAGGGGCCTATCATTTTGTAAATGAGGTACTTGACACCTACGACCATTTCCAGGAGATCATTGGTCCCTGAGATCGTTGAGGTATTGCTGGCAGATCTGCCTGATTGATTCTTCCAGGGGGGTAAAGCGGAAATCAAGGGTTTTGATGATCTTATCTGAAGAATACCGGAAATGTTGCCCGGCAGTCCGGACCAATTCCCGGGTTATCAGCGGATCCTTGCGAGTTATCAGACTTCTCACCTTTTCGATGCGCCATGCAATAGCTCCCATGCGGTTGGTGACCAGCAAGGCAGGTCCTTTTTTTCCAAACCCGTCGGCAATGGTATCAAACAGTTGTTTATACGACCAGTTGTCGGCGGAGAGGATGAAGCGTTCTCCGAATATCTTTTTCCCGATGAGATCGATCATGGCCCTTGACACATCCCTGACCTCCACATACCCGTTGGTACCGGTGGGATAGAAGGCCAGTCCATTATGTACCAATGGAAACAGCAGGGAATTGCCATCCTTCCAGAATCCCGGTCCCAGGATCACGGCAGGGTTGACGATCACGGCGGTAAGCCCTTCCTCCATGCCACGCCAGACTTCCCGTTCCGCTCCGTATTTACTCACCGAATAGCTGGAGTTCCAGCGGGATGTCTTCCAATAGGTCTCTTCGTTGATCACCTCATTCACCTCCGCCCGCCCCAGGGTGGCGATGGAGCTGACATGGCAGAACTGTTTGACTTGCTTTTCAATGGCGGCATTCACGAGGTTGGTGGTGCCGTCGATGTTGATCCGCATCATGGCGTTCTCATCTCCGGAAGCGAAAGAGACCCTGGCTGCACAATGGTAGATGGTGTCCAAACCGTCCAGCGCATCCAGCAGGGAGAAGAGGTCGCACAAATCTCCTTCAACCCACTCGATTTTCTGGAACAGGGTTTCCGGATCATCGGAATAATAGGCAAACACCTTCTTCACCAAATCCAGTTTGCTGGTCTTCCGTCTCAGGGCACGCACGGAATAGCCCCGGGAGAGGAGATCAAAGAGGAGGTGTGTTCCCAGTAAGCCGGTGCCGCCGGTAACGAAAACCATGGTTGCAGCGTTTGACGATCGTTGCGAAAGTAAGCAAATAAAGCAACATCAATATTTTCTATTTTTGCACAAAATTGACCCGCATGAATTTCGTTGAAGAACTCAGATGGAGGGGCATGATCCATGACATCATGCCGGGAACGGAAGAACAGTTGCAGAAGGAGATGACCACCGCTTACATCGGGTTTGACCCTACTTCCGACTCGCTCCACATCGGGAACCTGGTTTCTTTGATGTTACTGGTTCATTTTCAGCGTTGCGGGCATCAGCCAATATTGCTGGTGGGCGGAGCCACAGGCATGATTGGTGATCCATCCGGAAAATCCGAAGAAAGAAACCTTCTCTCCGAAGAGGCCATCCGCCACAACCAGGCTGCCATCCAAAAGCAACTGATGAAATTTCTTGATTTCGACCCCGGAAAGCCAAACTGCGCCAAGGTGGTTAATAACTACGACTGGATGAAAACGTTCGGGTTCCTGGAGTTCCTCCGGGAGGTAGGTAAACACCTCACAGTGAATTACATGGTGGCCAAGGAGTCGGTAAAGAACAGGATGGAAGCGGGACTATCTTTCACGGAGTTCTCCTATCAACTGATACAGGGATATGATTTCCTGTGGCTCTATCAGAACAAGAACTGCAAACTCCAGATGGGCGGTGCCGATCAATGGGGGAATATCACTACAGGGTCAGAGTTGATCAGGCGAAAGAACGGAGGCGAAGCCTATGCCCTCACATGCCCGCTGCTGACCAAAGCCGACGGAGGTAAATTCGGAAAAACAGAAGAGGGAAATGTCTGGCTTGATCCGGAGCGAACATCTCCATACAAATTCTATCAGTTTTGGCTGAACACCAGCGATGAGGACGCCAGGAAACAAATCAGAATCTTCTCCTTGCAGGATAAAAATGCGATTGATCATTTGATCATCGAACACGATCAGGCGCCTCATCTTCGCACCTTACAAAAAGCCCTTGCCAGGGAGCTCACCTGCCGGGTACACTGTGAGAACGATTTTCTTTTGGCGGTTGATGCCTCTGAAATCCTGTTTGGAAAAGGGACAACAGAGACCCTTAAGAAACTGCCTCAGGATGTATTCCTCTCAGTCTTCGAGGGTGTACCACAGTACAAGATAGCCCGCAGTGAGATTGAAAATTCGGTCGATATCGTGGAATTCCTGGCCGATAAAACCGGAATTTTTTCTTCACGCGGCGAAGCCAGGAGAATGTTGAAAGAAAATGGCGTGAGCATCAATAAGGAACGGGTGAAGGAAGACCGGCATATCGGTGTTGATCACCTGCTCAACAACCGTTATATCCTCGTGCAGAAAGGAAAAAAGAACAACTACCTGGTCATTGCAGAATAACAGGGATCATTCCGGAAGTTCATAGTTTCGTTTGGGTTCGGTGACCTGCTCGGGTAGGGTCACGCAGAAGCGGCTTCCTTTGTTATCCTGGCTTGTAACCTTGATATTTCCTCCGTTTCGTTCAATAAACTCATGGCACAGGATCAACCCCAGTCCGGTCCCTTTTTCATCCATCGTACCATGGGCAGTATATTTGGATTCGATTTTAAACAAATGGGGAAGTAATTCTTCCCGGATACCAATACCGTTGTCTTCCACAAAGATATCCACCTTCCCATTCCCGCAACGGGCTCCCAGGATCATGATCTTTCCAAAGGGAAAAGTGAACTTGATCGCATTGGTTATCAGGTTGCGAAAAACGGTTTTGATCATATCAGGATCAGCAAAAGCGGTCAAACCTGATGGGATATTCATAGATAACTCTATGTTTTTGAAGGCAGCCGAAGGAGCCAGTTCGCTGGTGACTTCCGACAGCAACTGATGGATATCTATCTTCTGCGGGCGGTATCTCAGCTCTCCCGTCTGTGCCTGAGACCATTGTAACAGGTTCTCGAGCAACCGGAGAGTGGTTTCCGATGCCAGCCTGATATTTTCCAGAAACTCTTTTCGTTCATGTTCGGCATAGGTGTCATAATCTTTCTGCAGCATATCAAGCAAACCGATGATGGCAGTAAACGGCGACTTCAGGTCATGGGCGATGATCCTGAAAAACTTGTCCCTTGTGGCATTCAGTTGCAGCAACTGTGATTCCCTCTGACGCAATGCCATTTCTACCCGTTTTTGGGAGGTAATGTCCCGGACGATTGCCTGGATCATCGTCTTCTCTCCAATGGTGATCACATTCAGGCTCACCTCTGCATCAAACAAGGTTCCGTCTTTCTTCTGATGCTGCCAGTAAAACCGTTGGGGCGTGCCGGAGAGGGCCATGGAGATCAGGGTCAGCGCTTTGTGTTTTGAGCCTGAACCATCGGGTTGGCGACTGGGAGAAAACTCAAAGGGCGGCCGCCCAATGATATCTTCCCGTTGACAGCCAAACATGCTGAGCGTTTTTTCATTACAATCATGGAAAATCTCGTTGGTCATCAACAGGATGGCATCATTGGCATGGGCAAAGAGGGTTTTATACTTCAGCTCGTTTTCTTTGAGCATCCTTTCGGCATGTTTCCGGTCATTGATATCCTGCGTGATAGCAAAGATCCCATACTTCCCCCCGGGGAGGGGGATACGGGTTTCACGAATCAGGATCTGACAATGGCTGCCGTCTTTCCGCAGGTTGATGATCTCATGTTCCAGGGTAGCGCCTGCTATGACTTGCCTTATATAGTCATGTACTCGTTCAACCTCTTCTTTCAGAACCAGCACATCAACCTTCTTTCCTACCAGTTCCGCCTTGGAATATCCCATGATCCGGGTGAACATCTGATTGATGTCCAGGATCGTACCTTCGTCATCTTCGATCAGCATCCCTGCAGGGGCATGATCAAAGATCTGTTGCATAATCGTATCTCCGTTGAATGAATGGGAAAGCGCTGCTGATTGAAAAACGCCTGATTCAGCCGGTTGCCGGCCTGGAGTTAATGGTTTGCGCATGGTGCCTCTCAAAAAGAAGCTAAAGGTACAAAAAAAACACAGCATGATCATATTGATTTTTTCCTGTCTTCTTCCAGGACTTCTGCTGACTGGATTTTAACCCGGAAGGGGTTTTCTGCCACAAAACGCATGAAGCAGTGATGGGATTTATGTACTTTTGCATGGCATGAAATCTGGAAAAATAATGGTCCGTTTTCCCCATATGGTCTGGTGGATGCCGTGGTTGCTGTTCCACCTGTTGTATGTGCCGGAAACCATGTCCCAGCCGCGGACTTCCTTCAACGCCTCCGGTGATACGACCTGGAGTGGTGATATCACCCTAATGGCTGATTTCATCATCGACCAGGGGCACACCCTGACGATCCAGGCCGGATCAAAGGTCTTATTGCATCATGGGGTCTCTATCATTGCCGAAAAAGGAGGCCATGTATTGGTTTCAGGAACTGCTTCTCAACCGGTGAACTTTTCTTCATTGGATGAAAGATATCTCTGGGGAGCCATTCTGGCTCGGGATAGCAGCAGTTCCGTGACCATCCGGCATGCTGAGATCATGCAGGGACAAGTGCAAGTGGTCAACCATGCATCAGGAATTATCGAAAACTGCTTCTTACATGACTATACGAAAAGTGGCGTAAACCTCAATGAGATCGGGATCATCTATAGCGGGAAGGCCGACACCATGACGGTAAGAAAATGCCGTTTTGCCAACAACTACCAGATCAACTTCTTCAACACCCCAACCCTGGTGGAAGATTGTCTTTTCGAATTCTGGTTTGATGATGCCGTTGATTTTGATGATCCCCCGGCCCAAACGCTTATCCGGAATTGTATTCTCCGTAATGCCCTCGGCCCGGACCGGGATGGCATCGATTTCGGAAAGGTTGATTATACTCTGCCTGGCGCCAGGGGCAAGGTGGAAAACTGCCTGATCCATCACGTTAGCGATAAAGGGGTTTCATTGGGGGAACAAACTGACAGTGTCCTCATCAGGAACTCCCTTATCTATTCCGTCAGCAAAGGAATTGCGGTGAAGGATAACTCGAAAGCTTACATCTACGATAACACCCTTTGCAAATCCCAATCAGGCATCACCCTCTATGAAAAAAACGCCGGGATGGGAGGCGGCTATGCCTGGACAAACAACAACATCAGCTGGGGCAACGACACAACCATCCACATCAAAGGCAATTCAGCCATTGAGGTCTCTTACAGTTGCCTGCAGAACCTGGTCTTCCCGGGTACCGGTAATATCACTTCAGATCCCCAGTTTGTTGATTTTCAGAATAACAACTTCCAGCTCCAACCTGCTTCTCCGGCACGCGGAACAGGGATTAATGGTACCGACATGGGGTATGCAGAGCCGGTAGGATCAATTACAACTTTCCCGCAAAAGATCGTCCTGGGTGACCCTTCCTTCGTTGCTGAATGGCATACTGACTCTATCCATACTATCTATTGGTCGGCTTCTCCCGACATCACGCAGGTTAAAATTGAATTTTCTTCCGATGGAGGCAATACATGGACTGTGCCGGCTGATACCTGGCCGGCTCATACCGGCCAATATGACTGGACGGTGCCCGATGTCTACTCCTCGTCCTGTAAGATCCGGATCAGTGATGCAGCCAATCCCGCATTGTCTTCCAAAACCGTTGGTTTCTTCACCATCTCACCTGCCAAGGGCACTACCCTTCCTCCTGTTTTTTCCCATCAGGCCGGGTTATATGAACAGCCTTTCGATCTCTCCCTCATTGCCGTTCCGGGAGCTACCATCTATTATACCCTTGATGGTTCTGACCCAACGGATCGATCTCTTGTTTACACAGCGCCCCTCCAGGTCGAAAAACAACTGATCGCTGACACCTTCCCGGTACAACTGATCACCGCCGGTATTGCACCCCAGGAGCCTATCTCTTTTATCCGCGATAACCCCTTTGGCATCTGGCCCAGCTGGAACAAGCCCATCGGAAATACCCTCCGCGGAACTGTCATCAAGGCACGGGCATACGTCCCCGGCACAGGCCTGAGCCACATCACAACTAATTCTTACTTCGTCAGTGAGGATATCTTCAACCGATATGGAGATTGCCCGGTAATATCTCTCACCACCAACAAGGACAATTTATTCGACTATCATAAAGGGATCTACATAACCGGCGTCAATTTCACCCCTCCACCCGATGACCCTAACTTCTTCCAATATGGGAACTACATGCAGCGCGGAAGAAGCTGGGAGCGTCCGGCATTCTTTGAGTTCTTTGAATCAGGAGGAACACGCGTCATAGCCCATGACATTGGCATCCGCGTCCGCGGGGAATGGGTCAGGTACCTGCCACAAAAATCATTGACCCTCTATTCCCGCACCGAGTACGACAGCATCAACAACAAATTTGAGCATCCCGTATTTCCTGGAAACACCAAGCAAGGATCGGGAGAACCGCTGAACGAATATAAGCGGCTCATTCTCCGGAACAATTATTATTGCGATAGGCTTACTGACGAATGGGCACACCTCCTCTTCAGGCGCTCCAACATGAAAATCCAGGATGCACGATTCACTATCGTATTTATCAATGGGGAATACTGGGGTGTTAATAACCTCAGGGAAAACATTGATGAATGGACCATCCAGCATACCTATAACGTCAGAAGAGAGATTGTTGACATCCTCGAGGATAAATTTGGATGGGTTTCCCAGGCAGCAGGTTCTGTAGCCGCCTGGTATGATTATTTTACCCTAAGGGAGTTTATTAAAAATGAAGACCTTACAATTCCCGAGAAATATAATCATGTTACCGGTAAAATTGATATCGATAACTTCTGTGATAACTGGATTTCCCAGATCTATAGCGGGAATTTTTACACCAACCACAACCTGATCTACTGGCGGGTGGATACAGTGCAGACCAATCCCCATGCGCCTTACGGCCTCGACAGTAAATGGCGTTGGCTGCTCAATGACCTGGATGCAGCCATGGGCAATGGATATGGTTATACCGTAAATACTATCGATACCGTTATATCCCTTGGAGACAACTACTTGCTCTCCCGAATGCTCACCAACCCCCAATTTAAAAGTCTGTTTATCAACCGGTTTGCCGACCTGCTCAACACCTCCCTGAAACCCTCCTTTGTCTACCACAAACTCGACTCCCTGATGACCGTCCTTCGCCCCCTGCTCCCTGAAAATATCAACCGATGGAGAGACCTTCCCCCTGAACTGCGGTTGTGGGACAGTGTGCTGAATGTCAGGCATATTCCATTTGCAATAAACCGGAGCATCTATCAGCAGCAACACATCAAGGATTATTTCAACCTCTCCGGTATCACCCAGGTAACCTTGAACACTGAAGATATCAGCAAGGGGATCATCCATATCTCCACACTCGATATCAAGCCTTACCTTGACGGTTTGGATACCGTCACCAAACCGTATCCCTGGACAGGCACCTATTTCAATGACATTCCTGTAAAGATCTCCGCCAAAGCCAAACCCGGATATAAGTTCAGCCACTGGAAAGAGAGCGGAAACACCGAGGAGCAGTTGGAACTGATCTTTACCGGAAAAGACACCACGTTTACCGCCATCTTTGAAACCGATACCGCCTGGCACCTGATCCATTACTGGCATTTCAACGACCTGTTGTCCGGACATCTTGATACAGTTAATGCCGACACTACGATCCTGGGAAATCCGGCTCTTTACTATGCCGGTTCCGGGAATGGATACATGGACCGAACCGATTATGGCGAGGGTTCTGACCTGAATGCTTTCCTCAGTGAGCCCGCCGGAAGAGCCTTACGGGTTAGAAACCCCTCCGAAAACAGAGAACTCATCCTCGACCTGCCAACTACCGGATATAAAAACATCCTGTTCCGGTACGCGGTGAAAAGAACTCCCAACGGGGCAGAGAAACAAACCATTTACTTCGCAACCGATACGGATGGGATCTCCTGGATTCAGATGGGCGGCACCACCAGCGTCAACGAAACCTTCATGATCAAGGAGTTCGATTTCAGCAAAGTCGAAGCTGCCAATAATAACCCCTCTTTCAAGATCAAGATTTCATTCAGCGGAACCAACGCAATCCTTACGGAAGGAAATATCCGGTTCGACAACATCTCCCTGGATGGAGATATCTACACCCCAACCTTTATCGACACCACTGTCTACGAAGCGTTCAAGGTATATCCCAATCCCACGGATGGAATCATCAAAGTACGCTTCCACCGAACCATGCCACAGGTTACCCTTGAGGTGATCAACTCCCTGGGATCGGTGGCACAGACCCTCAACCCTGGAAATGCTGTGGCAGGCCAGGAATACCAATTGGATCTGAGTACCCTCGGAAAAGGGGTCTATTACATCCGTTTGAAAACAAACAATAATACCTTTACCCAGAAAGTTGTAAAAATCTGATGAGGCGACCCCGATTATCCGTATACTTCCCGCTGATCCTTGCGATCGTCCTGATCACCGGCATTTTTATCGGTTTGCAATTCAGGCAAAACGAATTGGCCAGATGGAACCCGTTTTCTTCTCACTACGATCCATACCGGAAGATCAGGGAGATTCTTAAGTATGCCGAAGAGAATTATGTTGATGAAATTCAGCCGGATACATTAACCGAAAGGACGGTATTTACCCTTCTGCAAAGTCTCGACCCCCACTCTATATATATCACTGCCAGGGAGTTTAATGAAGCCAATGATCCCCTGCAGGGAAAATTTGAAGGCATTGGCGTCCAGTTCAGGGTTGAAAAGGATACGGTAGTCGTGATCAATACCATTTCGGGAGGACCTGCGGAAAAAGTGGGAATCCGGGGTGGTGACCGGATTGTGAAGGTTGACCGGGATATGATCGCCGGGGTGAAGATCACCAATGATGATGTGATGCGAAAACTCAAAGGCCCCAAAGGGACGACCGTCGATGTCAGTATCTACCGCAGAGGAATCAGGGAACTCCTTGATTTTACCATCACACGCGATATCATTCCAACCTTTAGTCTGGATGTCCGTTACATGATCAACCGGGAAACGGGATATATCAAGCTGGGCAATTTCGCGGCCAAGACCCATGAAGAGTTTGTGAAAGCCATGGAGGAGCTTAAAGAACAGGGTATGAACCGGCTCATACTGGACCTACGGGGCAATGGCGGCGGTTATCTGCAAGACGCCATTCAGATTGCCGATGAGTTTCTGGAAGAAGACAAGATCATTGTCTACACCGAAGGGAAAAACCGGCCGAAAAAAATCTCTTTTGCAACCGGAGACGGACTTTTTGAAAAGGAAAAATTAGTGATCCTCATTGATGAGTGGTCGGCCTCTGCCAGTGAAATTGTAGCGGGTGCGGTTCAGGACAACGACCGTGGAACCATCATCGGTCGCCGTTCTTTCGGAAAAGGTTTGGTACAGGAACAGCTCGAATTCCCGGATCGATCGGCGGTGAGGCTAACGGTGGCACGGTACCATACACCCACCGGGAGGTGCATCCAGAAACCATACAACAATGGGATTGATCAGTATTACAGCGAATTACTCGGCCGTTTCACCAATGGTGAGCTTGAAACGCCCGACAGCATTCATTTTCTGGATTCTCTCAAATACACTACTCCTGGCGGGAAAACAGTCTACGGCGGCGGAGGGATCATGCCCGATGTTTTTATTCCGGTTGAGAAAAACCCTGAACTCAATCTCTATCGCGAAGTGCTGGATAAAAACCTCATCTATCCCTATGCCTTTGACTATACCGATAAGTACCGGAAACAACTCGGGAAGTTTAGATCGGCAGAGGAGTTTAACAAAGGTTTCTTTATTGATGGCAGCATCCTGGCAGATTTTATGAAATACGCCCGGGAAAAAGGTGCATCAATCCCATCTGCAGGAAACCAGGCATCTGAAAAGCGGATCCGTGCCCTGCTCAAAGCGTTCATCGGCCGGAACATCTACGACAACCCCGCCTTCTACCCCACACTCAACGAAGCCGACCCGGCAGTAATCAAAGCCATTGAAATATTAGAAAATAAATGAAAATGCAATTTCCAATTTCTATTAATTATGTATTACGAGTCTTGAATGATGGATTATGAATATACAGCTATTAATTTTTAATTATTAATTCTTAATTGTAAAAACCTATGCCATTCACTTTACCTCAAATACCCTACGCCATGGACACGCTGGAGCCATATATCTCCAAGCGTACCCTTGAGTTCCATTACGGCAAGCACCACCAGGCTTATGTCAATAACCTGAACAACCTGGTGCCCGGAACACCCTTCGAGAACGCCACACTTGAAGAGATCGTGGTGAAAGCCAACGGCGGCATCTTCAACAACGGCGCCCAGGTGTGGAACCACACCTTCTACTGGAACTGCCTGAAGCCAAACGCAGGCGGTGAACCTTCCGGCAAGTTTGCCGATCTGATCATCCGTGACTTTGGTTCCATCAAGGATTTCATGGGTAAGTTCACACAGGCTGCTGCAACATTGTTCGGTTCCGGCTGGGCCTGGCTCTCCAAAGACAAGGACGGCAAGCTGGTGATCACCCAGGAATCCAACGCCGGCAATCCGCTCCGGAGTGGAATGACGCCCCTGCTGACCTGCGACGTATGGGAACATGCTTACTACCTCGACAAGCAGAATCTCCGCCCGGCCTACATCACCGACTTCTGGAAGCTTGTGGATTGGGAAGCTGTCGCAGGAAGGCTATAGTACTCTCAGGGGGTGAGGTCATTTCCTTTGCGCAAAACTTCGAGAACGTTGCGGTTAAGCAGCAAAAAGCTTTAAAACCTTTTCACTGATCAACTCCGGCGGCTCATCTATCTGAAACACCACCGCCGGTTTCAGGAAGTGAAGTTCCTTCCCTTTTTTGAATCGTTCTTCTCCGCCTCCGGTGATGTTGAGCATGATGCAGGCATCTTTCGGAAGAGCCATCTCATTTACTGATTTGATCAGCGAACCCACGGCCACTGCCGCTGCCGGGTGGATGTCGATCCCTTCTGCCTGGAGAAATAACGCTGCTGCTGCTCTGGCTTCCTGGTTGGTTACCTGGATGAAATCTCCCCCGCAGTCGTTCATGGCATCAAACAACCCACCGGCAATCGCGTAGGGTGGCCGCCGGTTTGAAAGTACCTTCGCATCGATGGCTACCACCTGTTGCCGGGCCAGTTGGTCATCCAGCGGAAGAAGATTCCGGGATCGGGCTTTCCAGGCATCATACATCGGAAGGAACGGAACATTCTGCGAGAGCATCAGCTTCATTTTATTGTTCCCGAAACGGCCATCTTCCAGTAGCCTCAGGTTGGCTTCCCATGCCGCAATGGCGCCTGTTCCGCTGCCGACAGCCTGGTAATAATAATCGGGGATCTTTCCGGTGGTAGTTGTGAAGGAGAGCACCGTCGTACCCATGCCGTCACGGCGGGCCACATTTTTTGCTCCTCCTTCGGGGACAAAGGTTTCGAGTTTGCAAACCTCATTCGATAAATGGATCGCATCGAAATAATCGCTTCCGCTGGCAGTTACCACCAACTTCACACAGGGATCTACCGGTGCATCAAACCACATCGAATCGATCGTGTCTTCCGGCATACACAGCAGCAAGGGGATCTTGTTTTCCGAGCAGACCCGAGCAAAAGCCCTGGCCGTATTGCCTGCCGAGGCAACCACGAGGATCTTTCCGGAGTCCTCCTTCCACCGCCCGCACACTGAATAGGCCTCCGTTTCCTTGAAAGACCCGGTCTTCATGAAAGCGCCCTTTTCCGGCCAGAAACCGCTGAAAGTGATGTACAAATCGTGTAATCCGAGTTTCTTAGCCAGACCTTCACTCCGATAGGTCACCGGGGCGGAGGATCCTTCCAGGATGCGGTACACCGGCAACCAGTCGGCAAACGTGTACAGCCCATACCCTTCTCTGCGCAACGAAAGTTGTTTCGACGCATAGATCGCCCGGATCAGGCATGGATCTTTTTCCCCGGGGGCATCCAGGAGCCAGCCGTCATCGGGAAAAGTGTTTTCGTTGCTGAACGACTTTAGCCTGTATTTCGTTGGTAAAAAATCGTGAACCACTATCGTTCAGATTTGAGATTATCCGGGTAAATAGTCAGTGATAAGTCTTAAACGTAATATCCAAAGTGCAAAATGCAAAATACTGATATCTGACCTCTGACTCCTATTCCACCGTCACTGATTTCGCCAGGTTCCGGGGCTGGTCGACGTTGCGTTTAAGCATAACGGCAATGTAGTAAGAGAGCAGTTGCAGGGGGATAACCGCCAGCAGGGGCACAAGAACCTCGTCGGCATCGGGGATCTCGATCAGGTAATCGACCATCTTGGCCACTTCCTTGTCTCCCTTGGTGGCGATGGCGATGATCACACCATTGCGGGCTTTGACCTCCTGAATGTTAGTGATCACTTTCTCGTACATGCCCCGGCGGGTGGCAATGAATACAATTGGCATCTCCTTGTCGATCAGTGCAATGGGTCCATGTTTCATTTCGGCAGCAGGGTAACCTTCAGCGTGGATGTAAGAAATCTCCTTGAGCTTCAGGGCACCTTCTAGAGCTACCGGGAAGTTATATCCACGGCCCAGATACAGAAAGTTCCTTGAGTCCTTAAATTTGGCAGCGATCTTTTTGATCTTGTCATTTTGCCGGAGAATGGCTTCGATCTTTTCAGGGATGATATCGAGCTCATTGATGAGCTGGTTAAACCTGGTCGTAGAGATTGTATTTCTCAGTTGGGCAGCCCGCAGCGCCATCAGGGTGAGGATGGTCACCTGGGCGGTGAAGGCCTTGGTGGAAGCGACACCGATTTCCGGTCCGGCATGGGTATAAACGCCGGCATGGGTTTGCCGGGGGATAGAGCTTCCGACAACGTTGCAGATACCGAGAATCGTGGCGCCATTCCGCTTGGCAATGTCAATAGCAGCCAGTGAGTCAGCCGTTTCCCCCGACTGGGATATCACCAGCACCACATCGTCTTCGTAGATCACCGGGTTGCGGTAACGAAATTCAGAGGCATATTCTACCTCTACCGGTATCCGGGCCAGGTCTTCAAAGAGGTATTCGCCTACAAGTCCGGCATGCCAGGAAGTGCCGCAGGCTGTGATGAGGATCCGCTTGGCTTTCGCAAGTTTTTGCTCATAATCAATGATCCCCCCCAGCTTTACAATACCCAGCGGGGCGTTGAGCCTTCCCCGCATGCTGTCCTTGATTGCTCGAGGTTGTTCAAAGATCTCTTTCAGCATGAAATGATCATACCCGCCCTTCTCTAGTTCGCTGAGGCTCATCTCCAGCTTTTGTACGTATGGGGTTTTAGTCTCCTTCCGGATATCAATGATGCTCAGCTCCTTATCTCTTTCCACAATGGCAATCTCTTCATCATCCAGGTAGACCACATCTTTTGTGTATTCCACGATGGGGGTGGCATCCGAAGCAATAAAGAACTCTTCATTTCCGATACCAACAACCAGGGGGCTTCCTTTTCGGGCAGCAATGAGTTTGTTTGGGCTCAGTTTCGACATGATCACAATGGCATAGGCGCCAACGACCTGGGTCAGGGCAATTCTAACCGCTTCCTCCAAAGGAACCTTTTCATTGAACTTGATGTCTTCAATGAGATGGACCAGCACTTCGGTATCGGTGTCACTTGAAAAATGATAGCCTCGGCGTTTCAACTCTTCCCGGATGACGGAGTAGTTTTCAATGATCCCGTTGTGGATAATCGCCAGGGTTTTGGTTTCAGAAAAATGGGGGTGGGCATTGATCTGGCTGGGTTCACCATGCGTAGCCCAACGGGTGTGGGCAATGCCAACGGTACCTTTGACATCTTTGCCTTTCACGAATGCTTCCAGTTCGGAGACCTTTCCCTTTTGTTTGTAAAGTTTGATCTCTTGATCCATCAAGGCCACACCGGCGCTGTCGTAGCCCCGGTATTCAAGTCTGTGCAATCCTTTCATCAGGATAGGATAAGCTTCTTTAGGCCCAATGTAGCCAACAATTCCACACATATTCAGTTGTTTTCATTTAATACTATCAGATGACCCCATACAGGGAAGGGCAAATGTAAATAAATAATTGGAATCTGCGGACAGGTTTCACCAGTATGGTCAGAGCTTTGTATATGTGACCCTGAGACGGATTCGTTTATTGGAATCGGGCGCCTGGGGATCCGATCCAAAGAGGATGACCCTGCGGGCGCTGATGGAGCGGCTTACCGGGTTATCTGCAAGAAGGTAAAGATCGAAAGATTCATCGTAATACCCCTCCAGCAACCGTTGTAAATACCTTGTAATCCGGAATTGATACTCGTTGGTGGACTTGTTATAATACCCGCCAAAATAATATTCATCATCCAGCTGGTCCGTCAGAAAGCCAACCTTTCCTTCTTTGTCCATCCGAACAAAAGAGAGGCGTGCAGGCAGCAGGCTATCCTCTTCCTCGGCATTGGTGAAGATCAGCATCGCTTCGTTCAGGGCAACTTTTCCTTCCTTATAGAGATCCTTGATGTAAGGTAATATGATCTTTGTCCTTACGCCGCCCATCGACTGCACATAGACCCGTTCAGTCCCGGCACTTGTGTCGCCATACAGTACTTGCATTTGAAACTTGGGTGAGGCGTTAAAATATCCGTTATGATCAAAATGATTGAAGTAAGCACATTCCGAGGTAATCGGAAAGTCATACCGGAGGGAATCGCCATTCTCTTCATTGCTAAAGTACATGGAAAGCTTTGAGAATGATCCTGTTGGCTCGAAATATAAGATGGAGCCACTGGCATTAACCGGATCTACGGTAATGTAGAGGCCTTTGAAAAACGTCAAAAATTTATCATTCGTTGAGAGGTCGTCATCGGTTGCATGAATGATCTTGTCGGCCAGAACAGGGGAGAGACTGCTGAGGTTGATTCGCAGGTGAGGCATGGCTTTGTCGCCCCAAACGGTCACACTGTCAGTCGGATGTGGAATGAAGGTCTTGCTTGCCAACTCGATGCCATTGTGCTGAATGATGTCGTTCGAAAAGTAGGCGGAATCAAGGTGTAAATCCTCCGTAAGCTCATAAACTCTAACGGTAAGGGGTGTATTTGTATCTCCCTGGTAGCTTTTATAGGTAAACATCACCACCAGTGAATCCCATTCCGGGTTGGTACCGAAACTGAAACCGGTGGAGCTCAACCGGAACTGGGTGTTCAAACTGGCCGTTGTTTTTCCAAAAACCGGATCCATTGCGCTGCCGAGGTACATCAGGCTTAACTCATCGGTACGGATTGAATCCAGGAGGGTTGAATAGGAAATAACTGTAGCGGTATCGGTTTGGCGGATATTCAGCGTATCCCCGGGTGGAACCAGGTCAAGTCCGATCTCAAGCGGTTCTTTCTTACAACTGGTGACAGCAACGAAAAGAAGAAATGTCAGGACCGGCAGGTAACGCAGGAAATGGGATGGGTGCATGTTGATCTGGAGTAAGTGAATGGTATTGCAATGTTTATTCGCTCACCACCGATTCATTCACCAGGATCTCATCATAAAAATCAGAATAGGCATCGATGTATGTTTCCATCGACTGGTATCCAAGGTAAGGTTTCCCGGTTTTCACCAGGTAGTTTTTCACCTCCGGATGGATATTTTCGCTTCCCATGATGATCCCATCGGCATAATCGATGGCGCCTTTCATCAGGTTAACGTAATTGGGTGCCTTATAGTGTTTAAGGTCCTTGCCATTGATCCCTTCCTGCTTGATTTTATTGGCGAAGTTCTTATCCAGGTCTTCGGTAAAATCATCGTCATAGATGGACAGAACGACCTTGGTATCGCTGTAAAGCGGGTTGTCCTTGTATGCTCTTTTAAGGTAGATGGGCATCAGGGATGCGATCCATCCATGGCAATGAACGATATCGGGTCTCCAGCCCAGCTTCTTCACTGTTTCAAGCACACCACGGGCATAGAAGATCAGCCTTTCATCATTATCCTTGTAGAACAGATCGTTCTTGTCGTGGAACATGGCTTTCCGCTGGAAATAATCTTCATTGTCGATGAAGTAGATCTGCATCCGTGCCTGCTGGATCGAAGCAACTTTGATGATCAGCGGATGGTCGTTATCATCAATGATGATGTTCATCCCCGATAAACGGATCACTTCATGCAGCTGGTTCCTGCGTTCATTGATGTGCCCCCAACGTGGCATGAAGGTTCTGATCTCTTTCCCTCTTTCCTGGATTCCCTGCGGCAGATAGCGGCAGATCATGCCCATCGAACTCTCTTTCAGGTAAGGATGTATGTCCTGGGCGACAAATAATACTTTGGATTTCTCCATATTCTGCAACAAATTTAGCTCCTCAAAATCAGGGTGCAAAGATAATAAAAAAAAGCTTACAAAATCCCAAATACAAATACAAAATATTTTCTTCCATGCTGATTTTCAATGTCTTGATTCAAGTAAATAAAAAAGATGTAGAAAAACAGATGACCTTTTTCGATTTTTCGGATTAAACCATGAACCATTGTTGGTCAGAGAGGGGGTGGCATGATTGAACTGAAGAATTGAACAACAAAGGGTCACCATATAGCAAGGCTTTGTGATGACCGGGTAGTGCGGCGGTGCTTCTGAAATTTACCGCCGTCCAGGTGCTGCTGCTGGATAATACAGCACAAAAATCATTGAAATTGAAAAACAAATGAACATGAAAAAGCTATTAACATTCATTGTTGCGGTCATTATTTTATCTCTGATTATTCCGGGAACCACTGAAGCCAAGCCTTTTTGGATAAAACTCAAACTTGGGGTCTTTGCAAACTGGTCGGTTTCTCTTGGTGGCGGTTGTTCCGATGGTTGGGGATTATGTCTTGTTATTGGTGACAATATAAGTCCCGATTACCTGGGATACGATAATGAGACCGACAAATTCACCCTTAAGGTGGCTAAGCACAGTCAGCAGGCCAAACATTTTTCACAGGGATCGTATGAAATCCGTGAAGATTCACCGGTTGACCCAAAGCTGATTGCCCAATTCCGGAATTTTCCTCATCAGGGCAAAACGGTGGTAGTTAGAAAAGGAACATACCGCATAACCGATGACGGGGAGTACTACCTGATGACCGTTTCATATTATCTGCAGTGAAACAGATGAAAGATGGCAAGGGCGCAAAAGCTAGAATTTATTATTGATCAGGCAATGCGTCTTTGCCTTCTCTCCCTGAGTTTTAATATTTTCGACTGATGATCCTCAAAAACCAATAAATTCATTCCACAACAAAAACAAACACCCGAAGGTTATGAAAAACGTGACATTCGTTCTCATCATCTGCCTGGTCATAACATTGGCAGGCTGCAAGCAGATCATTTACAGGAAGTATGGGATGCATGATCCACGGGAAGAAACCACTGAAACATTAAGGGCATTCCTGGCAGAAAAGAGCTATCCCCGGCATCACAATTATATTTTTGCTGATTCGGTAAGCTACCTGAACTATCTCTGGGATTCTCTTGCACACAAACAAATCATTTCTACAACTATTTACAGTCAAAAAGGCTTGCTTAGTAAAATATGGGATCCCAATAAATGCCAATGGTCGGGAGGATACTATATCTCTCATCTGAAAAACGATACCGTCTATGAGGTTGACTCCACCCATAAAATCCAGGCCCTCGTAAAGCACCTAATACCATTATTTGACTTTCAGGAAGACATCTTTGATCCAGATTCATGGGATTTCATCGCTTTGGTCACATGGGGGAAGTTCCTGGGGCAGTACAATGAACGCCAGTTCATTGTGGAGGAGGTTGCCAGACAAAATACAAAAGCAAAAGTGGTTGTATTTTTCCTGAATATCGACATGCAGAAAGAATGGAACCTGAGTGAAAGCAACCGTCTGAAGATCAAATGAGGAACCATTTATCCATGGAGAAAATTAGACAATCCCGGTAGTGATTGAGCTAACAATAATCTGATACCATCGTGAAGGGTGAGGGGAAATGGGTGCAGGGTTGGAATTTGTTGCATGATGCTGTTTTTGAATGTTTTGCCGGGAGCAAAAGACACGGCGATCCTTAAAAGAAAGCTGGAACCTGTGGCCTGGCCGCCGGCAGAGATTCTTTATAGCATTAGCCCTTCATTTAACTATGTGGTTTCTGCCAATCTCCAGCAATACATTAACAGCCATGTAAATCAGGATCTTCTACAGATACATTTCATCCAGGATATAAGGTATGGTATCCTGGCTGATAAACCCGGTAAACTCAAATTTAATCAGGAAATCCAATCCAACATTGGTGTTTTCTGCATCATTGACAGTACTTACCAGGTAAGACCGGATGAGAACCACTGGAAAGCAAACCTCTCCGTGAACATCACCCGCTTCTTTACGTTCCTCCTTGATTCAGACTTCTCTACAGCGCTTTTTAACCGGTATGATTTGATGCCTGATACGAGTGGAAAACTTCAGAAAGTCCTGGATGCCTCCTTTTGTACGCCCTTGGTATGGAATATCTCAGCAGGCTTCCAATATGCAACCATTGACTGGTTCAGGTTTTCAGTTGGGATTACCAGCGGCAAACTGACCGGGATGCTGAACAACCGGGTTTACACAGAAAAGAATACCCATTTATTATGGGGCGTTGAGCAAGGCAGAAAGTATCATTTTGAATATGGACTCAGTTTCAGGATGACCGTTGACCGTACTTTTTCAGAAAAGCACAAATGGTATGTTGATGTTCATCTTTTTAAAAACTATCAAAAGGCGATGGATCTGAATGCGGAAAACAAGATCCTCCTGAATGTCGGAAAAAATGTATGTATAACGCTAAAAACCAGAATTATATATGAAAAGGAGAACAGCCGGAAAGTGCAATGGGAGAACCTCCTTTCCTTTGGCTTCACATATGCTTTTTAAGCCAGGGCGCGACTACCTAACCCTTAATGAACAGGGCTTTGATGATGTGGGAAGCGATTTTCGGGTTCTCTTTCAGCCGGCGGGTAGAATAGCCAAACCATTGCTTGCCAAACGGAATGTAAACCCTCATCCGGTGCCCCTTGCTGACGATCGAATTGCGCAGCTCAGGCGTCACCCCATACAACATCTGGAACTCATATTTTTCCTTCGGCACCTGGTATTTTTCAATCAGTTTGTACGACCCTTCCACAAGCGGTTTATCATGTGTGGCAATGCCCGGATATAAACCATTCTGGAACATGAATTCAAGGTCTTCAAGAAAATGTTTGTTGACCTCTTCATATTGTTTGTAGGCAATTTCGGCCGGTTCAATGTAGATACCCTTGCAAAGGCGGTATTTCAGTGGGATTTCCGATGTATGAATATCCATCAGGTTTTTCATGTCCTGCAGCGTTCTTTTCAAATAAGCCTGGAAAACCAATCCGACGTTTTTGGGGAATTCCGCTTTCAATCTTCTGAAAAGGGTGATCTCCAGATCGGTACACCGGGAATCTTCCATGTCAACCCGGATGAATGTGTTGTAGGAGGCTGCTTTCAGGACGATCTCCCGGATATTTTGATAACATACTTCCGGATCGATCAGCAGTCCGAACATGGTCGGCTTCAGTGAATAATTCCCGTTGATCTTTGCTTTCTCAATGGTATCGATGATCCAGAGATAGGTCTCCTTGTTGGTTGTCGCTTCTTCCAGTTTGGTGATATATTCACCCAGCAGGTCGATGGTTACCAGAATTCCCTGGGTATTAAGCTCCTTCGAAACCCTGATGGCATCTTCAATGGTCTCTCCGGCAATGTATTTTCGTGAAAAAATCCATACCAGCTTCTTTGGCATGTAAGGCAGGATGGAAGCAATCATTTTATTGAACATGGCAGGAAATATTGATGGGCAAAAGTAGTACTTTTTTGATATCATAAAGTTTTGTAATTTTGCAACCTTTTTCATCTTAAGGATGGATAAAACGAAACCATATCATCTTCATTTTGGAGGACTTAAGCCGGGTATGCATCATTATACCTATGCGATAGATGAGTCTTTTTTTGAGCTTTTTGAGGAATCGGAAGTGAAGTCAGGTCAGATTGGAGTGGATGTTCAATTGGAGAAGAAGGAGGGGATGCAGATCCTGGATTTCAATATTAAAGGTACGGTTCATCTGCATTGCGACCGTTGTTATGATTTTTATGATCAGCCAATAAAGGGGAATGAACAACTCATTGTAAAGTTTGCCGACACTGTCGGAGAAGATGAAGAGGTGGTTTTTCTTCCCTTTGAAACGAAGCAGATCAATCTCGCACCTTATCTCTACGAATATATTCATCTGCTTATCCCGATGAGGCGGATCCATCCCGATGATGACACTGGCCATCCAACTTGTAATCCTGCGGTTCTTGATAAGCTCGAACACTTGTCAACCCACAAAACAATGGACGAGCGATGGAATGTACTAAAGACATTAAAAAACAGCCAAAAAAAAAAGGACAGTTCAACTTCTAAGTGACTTATATTTAATAATTTATAATTTATAATTAATAGCGATGCCACATCCCAAACGAAAAATCTCCAAAACCCGCAGAGACAAAAGAAGAACGCACGATAAAGCTACGGTTCCTCCCATGTATCTTTGCCCGGAATGCAAGTCACCGGTGGAGCTTCACCGGGTATGTCCGGAATGCGGAACATACAGAGGTAAAAAGGCCATCGAGAAATCAGCTGCTGAATAAGACTGCCAACGATGAAAATTGGTCTGGATGTTTTTGGCGGTGACTTTGCACCGGTAGAAACCATCAAGGGTGCCATCCTTGCGCGGGAAGCGTTGCAGCCTCCCGATCGGGTCGTGCTGATCGGCAAGAAGGAGATCATCCTCTCCTTGTTGGAAGAATACCATGCAGATCCTTCCGGGTTTGACATCGTACATGCCCCGGATGTCATTGAGATGGGAGAATCCCCCACAAAAGCTTTTAACCAGAAGCCCCATAGCAGCATTGCTGAGGGTTTCAGGCTACTGAAGCACAAAGAAATTGATGCCTTTGCAAGCGCCGGCAGCAGCGGAGCCATGCTGGTAGGATGCGTATATGTTGTCAATACGATTCCGGGAATTATCCGTCCCAGTGCCCTGACCTTTATTCCAAAGGAAAACGGAGGGCTTTCCCTGCTGATCGACGTTGGGATCAATCCCGATGCCAAAGCTGATGTCCTGTACCAGTTCGGGATCCTTGGCTCACTCTATGCCAAATATATTCAGCACATTGCCAAACCGAATGTCGGCTTGCTGAACATCGGTACCGAAGAGAAGAAAGGAAACCTGGTGACCCAGTCGGTCTATCAATTGATGAAAGGTACCAGGGATTTTCACTTCGTTGGCAACGTTGAGAGCCGGGATTTATTCAAAGACTCCGTTCATGTGTTTGTCTGCGATGGTTTTATTGGCAATATTATCCTGAAGCAGAGCGAAGCCATCTACCGGGTATTGGCCAAACGAGGCATCCGGGATTCCTATCTTGAGCGGTTTAACTACGAACTCTACGGCGGATCCCCGATCCTGGGCATCAACGAAACAGTGGTTGTAGGACATGGTATATCCAACGCGGTAGCCATCAAAAACATGATTCTGCTGACAAGGGATGTGCATCAGGCAGGTCTCACCGAAAAAATTCGCCAGGCTTTACGTAAATTCGCAGCCGATAATTAATTTGGACATTCATTCAACCAAGATATCTCGTTATGTCAATGAAGATCAGGGCAGCCATCACAGGAATTGACGGTTATGTACCGCCGGATCTGCTGACCAACAAAGAGTTGGAGCAGATGGTTGACACTTCCGATGAATGGATCCTGAGCCGTACCGGCATCCGGGAACGACATATCCTGAAAGGAGAGAATCGGGGAACATCTGACATGGCTGCAGAAGCGGTCAAAGGACTGCTGAAAAAAACCCATACCTCCCCCGATGAAATCGAACTGTTGATCTGCGCTACCGTCACAGCTGATCTGCACTTCCCCGCTACAGCGAACATCATCAGCCACAAGGCAGGGATTAAAAATGCATGGAGCTACGACATCAACGCTGCCTGCTCCGGATTCCTCTTTGCCCTCGCAACAGCCTGCCAGTTTGTGGAAAGTGGTTTGTATAAGAAAGTCATCGTGGTTGGCGCCGATAAAATGTCAGCCATTGTTGACTATACCAACCGTGATACCTGCGTGCTTTTTGGAGATGCCGCCGGAGCGGTCTTACTCGAACCCGCCTCCGGGGAGGAAGGGATTATGGACTTCATCCTCCGCACCGATGGTTCAGGAGAAGAGTTTCTCCATATGAAAGCCGGCGGATCCCGTCGTCCTCCTTCATACGAAACCATAGACGCCAAAGAACATTGTGTCTTCCAGGAAGGTCAATCGGTTTTCAAGTTTGCCGTAACCAAAATGGCCGATGTTTCCGCCGAGATCATGGAAAAAAATAACCTTAAATCTGAAGATATTTCCTGGCTTGTTCCCCACCAGGCCAATATGCGGATCATCGATGCTACCGCCCGCCGCATGGGCATCAGCAAAGACCAGGTGATGATCAATATTGATAAATACGGCAACACCACTGCCGCTACCATCCCTCTTTGCCTCTGGGAATGGGAAAAACGCCTTCACAAAGGAGATAACATCATTCTCGCTGCTTTTGGGGGCGGGTTCACCTGGGGATCGATCTGGGTGAAATGGGCCTATTAGATATTCAATTTCCGATTTCCGATTTTTAGGATAGCTCTTCACTCTTCATTTTTCATTTTTCATTTTTCATTTTTCATTTTTTTCTCTACTCTCATCCCTATTCACTTCCCAGCGTCAGATCTCCGAATTCTTCCGCTATAATTCCATAAATCAGACTTTCCTGGTCTTCCATTTCCCTTGCCGGAACACCATCCAGGCCACCAATGTCATCGTCGTTTCTGCAGCCACAATGGCCATGAAAATCCCGGTGGATTCAAGCTTCAACGGAATGGCCAGGAGATATGCCAGCGGAATCTCCAACAACCAGAAGCAAAAAATGTTGATGATCATGGGTGTTGCTGTATCCCCGGCGCCATTCAGCGCATTTACCATCACCATCCCAAAGCCATAGGCTGCAAATCCATAACTGATGATCCTCAAAGCATTGGTACCAGCCGAAATGATCGCTTCACTGTCGGTGAACAGCATGACAAACGAACGACTGAAAACAGCCAGGATAATCCCTACTATACCAAGAAAAAATACATTCACAAGGCCTGTCACGTAAACCGCACGCTCAGCGCGTTCAGGCTTTTTCGCACCCAGGTTCTGCCCTGTTAATGTGGATGCTGCATTGCTCAGACCCCAGGAAGGGAGCAATACAAAGACAATGATCCGGATGGCAATGGTATATCCTGCCACCACCACACTTCCGAACATCGAGATGATCCTCACCAGGCCAATCCAACTTGAAGTAGCAATAATGTTTTGGCCGATACCGCCGAGCGAAAGCCGGATCATCAAACCCATTACTTTCCAATCCGGCTTCAGGTGATGGACCGCCAAAGTCACCCGGCGCCTTCCCCGGAATAATAAATAAAACTGAATGATCACAGCGATACCGCGCCCTGTGGTAGTGGCTACAGCAGCGCCGGCAACACCCATCTCCGGAAATGGTCCGATCCCGAAGATCAGCATCGGATCCAGGAAAATATTGATCAGGTTGGCGATCCAGAGCACCCGCATGGAGATGGCGGCATCACCTGCACTCCGGAAAACGGCATTGATGATGAACAACAGCATGATCACCACATTTCCTCCCAATGCAACCGCCATGTAGCCCCACATCTCTTCAATAATGATAGCTGAGGCTCCCATGGCCTGTAACAGGAACCGGGAATAAAAAATACCGGGGATGGCGAGGATAACAGACACCCCGATACCCAGCAGGATCGCCTGGAATGCAGCTACGGATGCCGCTTCCGGGTTTTTCTCCCCGATCCGCCGGGAAATGATCGAGGTGGCGGCTGTTCCAAGTCCCAGTCCCAGGGCATAAACAAGGGTTAGCAGCGACTCGGTGATCCCGACCGTTGCGATGGCATCAGCACCTAGTTTCGAAACAAAGAAGATATCTACCACGGCAAATACCGACTCCATCAGCATCTCCAGCGCCATGGGAACAGATAGCAGAAAAATGGCGCGTCCCAGCTTACCGGTGGTGAAGTCCTGATCTGTGCCGGCAATGGCCTCTTTCAGGTCTTTCAGCAGTTGTTTCAGCCTGCTTTTTACTATTTCTTTTTGAAGGTTCATCTCTTTCTTGTATCATGGTAAACAATAAATAAACTTCAGGTTCGTGGCCTTCATCCACGTCCTCAGGTTTGATCATATTTGGGGAGATGCTGTGGAATGAAAAGCCGTGTCAGGCGTGCAGGGGGGTGCACACCGGGACCAAGAGGGGGAATACAGCAATGGTTTTCATCGGCTTCTCAAATTTTGGACAAAGATATAATACAATTCAATACGATAGACCGAAATGAAATGATGTTCTGCAATTTTTATGGTACTGGCTTTATGGAACTTGGGCTAAAGCCCAGTAGGATAATGCTTTGGTATGCCCCGGACTGAAGTCAGGGGATATTGATCGGATGGGGAGGAAGGAACTTCGACAAATCCACTTGAGTAGGTGCATATTGATCAACGAAATGGGAAGGCCGATCAATTTCAGGTTGTCGGCTCACAATATGTCATCATGGCTCAAACAGTCAATCAACGGCACAAACCTTATCTTTTTGTTCTCTATCGTTTTGATTTCGGCCAGGTGGTCATTAATAATGGTAAGATCATCGGAACGAAGAATTTCAGATGCTTCAAGCAAGCCATTTACTTCCCGCTTCATGGTTCCTGGCGCCATAAGATCCTGGCAAACCTGGATGAGTTTCAGGGCGCCATCGGGACGTTTTACCACAAAATCAACCTCGCGTTTTCCTTTGTAATAAAATAGCTCGATTCCCAGTGTTTGTCTAAAGCGGAAGAGATGCTGAAATACCAGGGTTTCATATACAAACCCTGTGTTTGGTGAACCGGCAGGCATGAGTGACCGGTAAAATGCAATATCGATGACATAGGATTTCCGGTACCGGAGAGTTTCCTGATGCTTGTATGAAAATTTTCCGATGGTTGAGATAAGATAAGCCTCTTCGAGAAAGGCAACATAATTTCGCGCCGTATGGGCGCTCCCCAGGGAGAAAATGTTCTTTAACCTGTTGAAGCTAATCTCTTTGCCTGTATTTAAAACCAGGAATGCAGCAAGATCCTTAAAGGCTCTTGTATGATTGATTTTGTGCCGGAAAAGGATGTCGCGGTTGATAATCGAATAGAACAGGTCGCGGGCATAAGAAATGGGTTCTTCACCTTTGATGATTTCAGGAAATCCGCCTATCAGGCTATATTCTTCGAACTTGCTTTTTATGATTCCCTTTTCGCGTGTCGTTTCAGCTCGATTGACTTCGGTTTTTGCAACCAGAAATTCACTAAATGAGAACGGGAACAATTCAATGGTAGTGAACCGTCCTGTCAGATGCGTAGCAAGTTCGGCGCTTAGCAACTTTGAATTCGACCCAGTGACAATGACCCTGTTTCCTGCTCTCTTCAAGCGGTTCACAAACAAACTCCAGTTGGGGGTGTTTTGAATTTCATCAAAAAAGAAGCAGGTAATATCACCATAAACTTCGTAAACAGCAGTCAGCAGTTCATTTAGTTCTTCAGATCTCAGGCCGGTCAGCCGCTCATCATCAAAATTCACATAGGCAAATTGTGTGGCAGCCAATTGTTGTAACGCCAATGTAGATTTTCCTGATCTCCTGACCCCTGTAATAATCCTGATCAAACCGGTCTCTTTTTTCCACAGCTGCTCAGCCTCTCTTGGAATCAACGAGTTGAGATTCAATCTGGTTAACTCTTCCTTTTGATCGGACAGAACCTGTTTAAAATTTATCATGACTCATTTTATTTGCAATAACATTGCAAATATAATCTAATTTATTTGCAGTATATTACAGTTCACCATTTTGCACGTTACATCCCTCATTCTCCTCCTCTGAAACACCTATTTAGCACTATCCTGATCCATATTCTGGCCTCACTCCACAAACTTCAATAAACCTTCCATTTGCCTGATGTACGGTGCTTTTCGCTGGCCGGGGGCGTAGACGTATCCTTCGATGGTGAGGATGGTGCGGCTATCAGGGCGATAAACGGAGTAGGAGATGAATGGTCCGCCCATATAGTCGCCCTGGGTTTCCCATAATCCGCGGATCTCCGTGACTTGATGACCGTTGAGAACCCTGTCCCTGAAGATGGGTGGTTGCAGAGCGGAATGGGTGGTCATGAACGATCCTTTTGCCGGGCCGGGGATGTGCCGTCGGAGCATCGTATCACGAATGCCAAGCAGATGTGCATGGGTAAACAGGCTGGTGTCACTGCAGCGGGTCTGAAAGATGATAATGCCTGTTCCGGTTTCCCGTGTTTCTTTCCTCAGCCAGATAAAATCTCCGGTTTCTTTTGCCAGGAAATAGCCACGTGGAATAAGGATGTCGATTTCAAACTTATGCTTCACCAGCAGGTTCAACGAATCATTTTGGCTTTGACGAATCAATTGTTGATCCCTGGCAATTCTTAGGGAGTCGAAAAGGGCGGCGACTTGCTCCAGGGATGCTTCAGACAGGTTAGGTGTGGCCGGGTCATGGGGTATCCGGAGGGAGATCACAACCTGAGGCTGGGACCAGATATTTCGGCTGACCATCCAAACAGTGTTGTCCCCATCAACGGATTCTATTTTTAGCACGGCGTGGTGACCTTGCAGCATACGGTTGAAAGACGAAGGGTTGATGTGGATCATGGTAAAGCGTGGTTCGGGTTGGGGCAATCCCGGATAGGGCTGGGAAAGATAATCCCTGATCTGCAAGGCACTGAAAGATTGCCACACCTTATTTTCGGCGACAACCAGTATTTCTCCGGGCTTGCCGGTGGATGACTGCAGGCCGTTGGGGGATTTGCTGCAAGAAATGAGGGTAATGAAGAGAATGAAGAGAATGAGGGGTTGGATGGGGGTGACGAGTTTCATGACCCGTTCAGTTGGCTCATTTGGGGATTTTGATCTTCTGACCGGGCCGTAGCAGGTTGGCATGGCGGATGCTGTTGACCCGTTTGATATCGGCAACGGTGACGTCATATTTTTGGGCGATGTCCCAGAGGTTATCTCCTTTCTGAATGGTGTAATAATGGTATCTGGCGGAGGCGGTTTGGGGTTTTGTAACGCTGGTTGTGGCCGGGGCTGATCCCTTGTAGATGATCAGTTTTTGATTCACGCGAATAGTGTTTTCGCTCAGGTTGTTCCAACTTTTGAGTTCATCGACCGTACATCCATATTTGCGGGAGATCAGGCTGAGGGTTTCTCCGGAGACTACGGTATGTGTGATCCGGGGGGAAACGGGAGGTGTATCTTCTGAAATATTATTGGTGCCATTTTCTTCGACAGCAGCGAGTGATTGTGCGGAAGTATCGGACGTTTCCGGTTGTGGGGCAGACGTATGCGTGTTGGTAGTCACAGGTTTTGTCTGGGTTATCTTAGGCTTGGCAGTAGATGATGGAGCATACACGATGAGTCGTTGTTTGGGGCGGATGACGGTAGATTTCAACCCATTCAACCGTTTGATCTGATCTACGGAGGTATGGTATTTCCTGGCAATGGAGCCCAGGCTTTCTCCCGATTTCACATAGTGATAGTCAATATCCCGCACTTCCGTTGCGATGGCAAGCAAGGCTTCCTGCTCCAGTCCTTTCTTTGTTTTAAAGGCATACAAAGAGGCTTCGTTGTTGATGAAGTCGCCGACATATTTTTTCCGGAGGCGGAGCATGAAAGTGTTATCCTTGTTGGCCGGGATCACACCCTGCTTGTAAGCAGGATTGAGAAATTTAACCTCCTCCATCGGAATATTGAGCATCTCAGATACCTGGTCTAGCGTTAGGATGCTTTTTACGGTTACCGTATCAACATCATAATAGAGGATACCCGGATTGGCGGGATAGAGGTTATGTTCCTTGGCATAGTTCATCACATAGCTCACAGCGATGAATGCAGGCACATAGGCACGGGTTTCGCGGGGGAGAAAACGTTGAATGGACCAGAAGCTTTTGAGGCCGCCGGACCGACGGATGGCTTTGTTTACATTTCCTGCGCCGGAGTTATAGGCTGCCAGCGCCAGCGACCAGCTTCCGTAGATGTCGTAGAGGTCTTTCAGATGTTCACAAGCGGCGATGGTCGATTTGTAGGGATCGTAACGGTCGTCGGTATAGGAAGTTACTTTCAGACCATACACCTTGCCGGTGCCGTACATAAATTGCCAGAGGCCTTTGGCGCCTGCTCTGGATGTGGCGATCGGGTTGAGGGCTGATTCAATGACAGCGAGGTATTTGAGCTCGAGCGGCATATTGTATTTATCGAGTTGTTCCTCAAAGAGGGGGAAGTAGAGACTGGCGAGCCCCATGATGCGGGCGGTGAGCTGACGCTTTTTCACGGCATAGAGCTCGATGAATTCTTTCACCTCCTGGTTGAAGACATATTCAAATGGGGATTGTTCGTTAAGGGAGGCGATCCGTTCTGCATAGACAGAATCGGGATAAACCGGAATCTGGTATTCAGCAAAGTTATAGTCATTGCTCTTCGAGTGGAGGAGGTGATTATTATCACTCTCAAAGAACCTCACATTGGCCAGGCTGTCGAGCATGGCCAGGATCGGGTCATCTTCCCGAAAAAGAGAGGAGGAATGATTTGTTGTGTCGCCGTTGAGGTTGCTTTGGGAATAAGACTGCTGTGAAAAAAAGGGGAAAGAGATCAGGATTACCAGTAGGAGAATGGGATATTTAATTTTCATCATTAGTGCCTTGGAGGTCTTATGCATTCATAAAATATGTATTATTACACTGTCAGGATCAGCAGAAACAACAAAGGACGCGGACCAGCGTATATTATCCGTTTTCCTTTCGGGGTTCCTCTTTGGGCGGTGACTTTTCGTCATCCTCTTCCGAAAGTCCTTTTTTAAACTCCCGTGCGCCTTTGCCGAGGCCGCGCATCAGTTCAGGGATCTTCTTTCCACCAAATAGCAGCAGGATCAGCACCACGATGATGATGATCTGCCACGGGCCGATAACACCTAATATTACCATATGCTTGGAATTCAGAATACAAAAGTAACAAATAATCAAACCCCTGATCATAACGGATGTTTCGCCGGATTATTTTTACCTTTGCTCATTCACAACATGCCTTCATATGAAATATTTATTCTCTCTGAATGATTTTCGCCATTTCCATCGGGTTTGGGTTTGGATACTTATTTGCCTGCCGTTGGCTGTAATGTCTCAGGAAAGTGACCGCGGGCCGGTTAAACTGACCCACTGGATGACACCGGAAGAACTGCTGTTGCGGCACACCCTTGGAAAAGGTTTTGTGGAGACTGATCCTCCGGTCGGCCCCGTGCGCAATGTCGCCGAGTTTGACGAAATGCAGGGAGTGCTCATCCGGTATCCTTTTGGCATCCCGATGACGCTGGTAAAAGAGATGGCTGAAAATGTGATGGTCACTACCATTGTCGCCAACACAAGCCAGCAGACTACGGTGACCAATCAGTATATAAGCAACGGGGTAAACATTAACCATTGCAACTTCCTCATTGCCCCCAGCGATTCTTACTGGACCCGCGATTACGGCCCGTGGTTTGCCAGTGATGCTAACATGGATATCGGTATTGTCGATTTCCCTTATAATCGTCCCAACCGCCCCAATGACGACGAGATTCCCGTTAAGGTAGCCCAGATGCTTGGAGTTGACCTGTATGGCATGAATGTGATCCATACGGGCGGGAATTATATGAGCGACGGTTACGGCCAGGCGGCATCCACGGAACTTGTTTGGGAAGAAAATCCCTCCCAGACCACCAATCAGATCGCCACAAAAATGCACGACTATCTGGGCATTGACCTGTACCATGTCCGTCCTGATCCAAACAATACTTACATAGATCACATCGACTGCTGGTCAAAATTCCTGGGTGTCGGGAAAATATTGGTTCGCTCTGTCCCGTCGTCCCATCCACAGTATAATGAAATAGAAGCGGCAGCTGCCTATTGGACTACACAGACAAGCCCATTCGGATTACCTTATCAGGTCTTCCGGGTGTATACCCCCAATAATCAACCCTATACCAATTCCCTGATCCTGAACAATAAAGTATTGGTACCTATCATGAATTCCCAGTGGGATGACGATGCGTTGGATGTTTATGAACAAGCCATGCCGGGATATGAGATCATTGGCATCATTAACAATACCGGTGCACCATGGGAATCAACCGATGCCCTCCATTGCCGTGCTATCGGCATCGCTGACCTGGGGATGCTGCGTATCCGGCATATCCCGATCACTGGCAACCAGCCGGCAGAAGTGGATTATGTTGTCAATGCTGACATCATCAACTTCAGTGACACAGCCGTTTATGCTGATTCAGTGCTTATTATCTACCAGGTGAACAACGGAATGTATGACACCATTCCGATGACCCATGTTTCAGGCTATCAATTCACGGGCACGATCCCTCACCAAGCCGGTGGAAGCCAGGTTTCCTACTATCTGTTCGCTGCCGACCGGACTGGACGGAGGTCGTTTGCTCCCCGCATGGCTTCGCTTGATCCGTATGTCTTTAACACGGTTTGGACAGATTTGACCGTTGTTCCAGATACCTTGTATTTTCTAACGGTAGAAGACTGCCTGAACGGAAAGATAGCTTCCATCCATAATTTCACTGCAGGACCGTTGGATTTGGATGATGTTGAGCAGGATGGCCAATCTGCTTTTTACTGGTTTGTGAATCCATGGCCATTCCCGTCGTTCCCATATACCGTTAACAGTGGTGACTCCGTAAACCTGCATGTGTATATCGGCGTACCTGTTGATCATTCTTCACTGACAGATTTTGTATATGATACGCTCGACATCATCACCGAGCTTGGACATCATCACTTGATCCTGGCGGTTAATGAGGAGGTGATCCAGTCGGTTCGCGCGCAAATGCTGTCGAACGACCTCCTGCAAGTTCAGGTTTACCCGAATCCTTTTACTGATAAGATCCAGATTGGCTATCAACTGGCATCTTCTACCCGGTTGGATATCAGGATCACAAGCACGAGCGGGCATATTGTAAAGCAGTTATTTATCGGATCCGGGTCTGCAGGTTCACACAACATCACCTGGGATGGCTTTGACAACGCTGGCCGGCAGGTTCAGGCAGGGATCTATCTCTATCAGATAAAAACGGATCGCCAGGTCGTGACGGGCAAGATCATCCGGCTATAGAAACCATCTACAGTTTATCTTACTTCCGGCCTCATTTGCGGGAAGAAGAGCACATCCTGGATGGAGGGTGAGTTCGTCATGATCATGGCCAGGCGGTCGATACCGATGCCCAGTCCGGCGGTAGGCGGCATACCGAATTCCAATGCGCGGAGGAAATCTTCATCGAGCACCATCGACTCGGAATCACCTCGTTTGCCAAGCTCCATCTGGAGTTCAAAACGTTGCCGCTGATCAATGGGATCGTTCAGCTCGGAGAAGGCATTGCATATCTCTTTGCCGTTGCAAATCGCTTCGAAACGTTCCACCAATCCGGGTTTACTGCGGTGTTTCTTGGCCAGTGGTGACATCTCGATGGGGTAGTCGGTGATAAACGTAGGCTGGATAAGGTGAGGCTCGCATAAAGTTCCAAAAAGGGCATCGATGATCTTGCCCCTGCCCATGGTCGGATCGGTTTCCACGTTCAGCTTTTTAGCCAGGGTAACCAAGGTTTTTTCGTCCAGATCTGAAATATCCTCGCCGGTATATTCCTGTATGATGCCATACATCGATATCCGCTTCCAGGGGCGTTTGAAGTCGATCACGTTATCTCCTACCGTGATAGCAGTTGTCCCATGCAAATCCAAAGCGATCCGCTCCACCATCTCTTCCACGAGCGACATCATCCATTCGTAATCTTTATAAGCCACATACAATTCCATCTGGGTGAACTCCGGGTTGTGGAACCGGTCCATCCCTTCATTGCGGAAATCTTTGGAAAACTCATAAACGCCGTCAAATCCCCCAACAATCAATCGTTTCAGGTAGAGTTCGTTGGCGATGCGCAGGTAGAGTTTAAGGTCGAGGGTATTGTGGTGGGTAACAAATGGCCGGGCTGCTGCTCCGCCATATAAAGGTTGCAGGATGGGCGTTTCGACCTCCAGATACCTGTGTTCATTCAGGAACCTGCGCATGGAGTTGACCATTTCGGTACGTTTGATGAAAGCTTCCCGCACGTGGGGGTTGACGATCAGGTCGAGGTAGCGTTGACGATACCGTTGTTCCGGGTCGGTGAACGCGTCAAATACCTGATCTTCTTTTTCTTTCACGATAGGAAGCGGGCGCAGCGATTTGCTGAGCAATTTATATTCCTTCACATGGATGGTGACCTCTCCCATCTTGGTGATGAAGACAAATCCCTTAACACCAATGATGTCGCCTATATCGAGGTATCTTTTAAAAACGGTGTTATACAGTTCTTTATCTTCCCCGGGACACAGTTCATCTCTTTTAAAATATAGTTGAATTTTGCCGGTGCTGTCCTGGATTTCCACGAAAGATGCGCCGCCCATGATGCGCCGGGCCATGATGCGTCCGGCAATGCTGACATCCTGAAACAATGAAGCATCTAGCGGAAATTTCTCCAGGATTTCGCATGTGGTGGCATTGACTGCATAAAGATCGGGAGGATAAGGATCAATGCCCATTTTCCGGAGCCCTTCCAGCGACTCTCTCCGGATCTGTTTCTGTTCGCTCAATTCCATAAAGAAAAAAATTTCGGCAAAGATACCAATTTGCCTTTCGTATCAGGAGAATACTTCCCGCAGTACGGGCAGGGAGGAGAGGCGATGAAAAGCAGGTAGATGTAAACGGAAGTATGTGATGAGGGCGTCGAGTAGTTGGTTTCTTTCTCCGGCCGGTAGGGGGGGCATGGGGAAACTCGAAATGTCCTTGTTTAGCAATTTTGCTAAGGATTGGCTCAGAGGCATGGCCAGGAAATTTGGATGAGGCGGAATGGTTGGCTGGAAGTGTCCTTCCGTCAGGTTAAAGCAGGTGGCTGTATCAGAAAAATCATGGGACGGCTGAAATCCCAGCAACCTGGAAAACCGGATCATGAAGACCAGGTGAAAATCGGTGAACTGGACTTCCAGGTGCTCGAGGGTGAGGATGCTGGTTTTCAGGAATTCAAAGAGGGTATGATCAGGTGTTTCCTCCCTGATCGACCGGCTGATGACCTCATTGAGGAAGAGGGCGATGGCGCCTTTCCGGATATCTGTGGAAATGGATGACAGGAGGTGTTTGAACTGTGCCTCTTTTAATCTTTGCAATCCACTTTTTTCCTTGTGATACACCACCAGGTCCAGGATGCTGAGGTGGTGAAAAAAGGCCGGCTTAAGCCTGGCAGAAGGCTTCCTGATCCCTTGCAGGAGATAGGATTGAAGTCCGAATTTCTCCGTGTAGATCCTGGCGATCAGGCTCGTTTCGGAGTACTTCATGGTATGGAGTACAATCCCTTCGGTGGTTGCAATCATTTGAGCCGGATCAAGAGGGATAGATTTCTTCTGAAGACAGGAATCATCATTCCGCATAATACCAGGAGAAGCGAAGAAGCAGTGATGAAGAGGGCTGCCAAATATCCAGCCGGTTTCATCTCCAGCCGGATCTCATGGTCGCCAGCAGGAACAGAAATGCCCATGAAAGAGGTATTAACCTTCATGATGTTGGCGGGTCGGTTATCAACGGTTGCCTTCCACCCCGGGAAATGGTTTTGGAGGATAACCACCATACCTGCTTCCTGGTAGCGGGTTTTAATCACCATGCCGCCGGGATTGAAGGAGGCAAACCAAACACTGTCGCCAGGTTCAGCTGCAGCAGGTGTTACCGGGATTTCATGCAGCATATTACCTGGAAGAAAAACCGATCGGGAAGGCAGAAGAGAAAGATTGTTGAAAAACTTCATGCTATCTTCAGGGATGAGCCTTCCGGCGATGTAAACAGGCGGGTTGACGAGCAGTGCCCGGTAGATGTTCGGGAATGTGTCCATCAACATTTGCTGGCTTTTAAACACATAGGGGTTGATGCCATCTGGGGCGATGTCTTTCCGGAACATGTGCATGTTTCGCCACAAAGGCCCGAAGCCATTGCCTTCATCCCTCACCTGGTTCAGCGGCCGCATGGAAGGAATGGGAAATCCTTGCGGGAATGAGCGGCTGAATTCCTTCACCGGACCGGTTTTAAATTCACGGTAGTAGACCGTGTAGGGGGTATTCAGCCAGGTGGCGATGGTGAGATCAGCCAAGACAATCCAAAGCAAGACCCGATGGAATGTTTTTTCACGATACGCCAGGTAGAGCCAGAGTATCACCATTAATACCGTCACTTGTATCAGTCCTTGAAAAACCAAGTGCTGATGACGGGTTGAGGAGATGGAAAAGACCAGCAATTCATTTCGAAAGAAGGATGGTAGAGAAAACGGATGGGCAAGGTATTGCCACACCACCAATGATCCGGTCAAGACAATCAGTGCAATGATCAGGATTAGCAATGGCTTGCTCTTTTTTGATCTTTCTTCTTTGACGTATTCGTTCATGGTGAAACCGGCTGCCACCAGAAAGGAAGTCAATGCAAAGAGCCTGAAAATGCTGGAGAAGCGGAACATGTTCATCATTGGAACATAGTCATACAGCCATTCTCTTACAGGCAGGTACCGGCCAAGGGAGGCCAGGAAGCAAACCAGGCCAAACAGGAAGATCAGGATGATCAGCGGCTTTCCGGGTCTGGTTAACAGAAACATGACCACAAAGACCAATGGGATCAATCCAAGGTAAAAATTGGAGGTGGAGAGATCGGTGTCGAAAAATTCCATATCCCTTACCACCGAGAAAGGGGAGATGAGGGATACCAGGCTTTGCGGGGAGAGGGGGCAGAACTGCGCCTGTGCGAGTGTTACCCCTCCACCCCGATCCATGAAAGGCAGGATGGATGAAAAAGCCACCAGCGGGATGGCTGAAAGCATCACGACGAGAGCCGGTGTCAGTAGGTTCAGGGCAGTATAGCGGAGCGCTTCCGTCCTGTTTTTATTTCGCAGGAAACGGATAAGGAAGAAAATATACAATGTCAGCAACAAATATCCCAGGATCAGGGCAAAGGCCAGGTAACCACCGGTGATAAAAAGAAAGGAGAAAAAGGAGAGCCTGAAGACATTCAGCAAGTTCCCTTGCATGCCGAGTGCCAGGTAGTACCTCAGGATAAAAGGTAGCCATGTTGCGCTGACAACCCAGGAAAAGTGCTGGGCATTGCCCACCATGAAACCCGACATCATATAGGCCATGGCAATGATGAGCGAAATCCTGGCTTCATGTCCCAGGAACCGCAACAGCTGGTACATTCCAATGCCAGCAAGGAAGATATGAAGGACGAATTCGAAGCTGATGGCGTAGATATCATATCCATGGAAGAAGCCAATGATCCAGGCTACCGGGTACCAGCTTGCAGGGTCAGCGCCAATGGGATATCCAAGATACTGGTAAGGATTCCAGATGGGGAGCAGACCGTTTTTCAGACATTCCGAAGCAAAATAGCGCCAGGGATAGATGATGTCGATCATGTCGTACTTCAGGCAGTACTGCATGGAAGCAACCTGCCAGAAACCCACGACCGCTGTGATCAACAAAAAAAGATACGGTGTGTTGACTTTGAAAAAGGACCGGGCCGACATGATTGAGAAATATCCCGGTAAAAGTACCAATTATCAGGGATCAGTTGATGAACAGGATCTTGGTAACAACGGTTTCCTTCCCGTCATCATTGGTTGCATAAACAAGATAGACTCCGGTTGCTGCTTTCCGGCCTTCATAATTCCGCCCGTTCCACACTGCCTGTCCTCCTTCCGCCCGGGTGGCAAAGATGACATTACCCGCCACATCGGTGATCTTCACATCGGCACTGGTAACCAGTCCTTTGATT
>Ga0194126_10001025_pt1 | contig 47185 bp, 47 predicted proteins | sample TA2KigC150mmetaG_FD_148641 | JGI IMG/M metagenome (GOLD analysis project Ga0194126, IMG submission 148641) | Freshwater microbial communities from Lake Tanganyika, Tanzania - TA2015035 Kigoma Deep Cast 150m | ecosystem: Environmental > Aquatic > Freshwater > Lake | place: Tanzania: Lake... | reverse complement strand
AAAAAGTATAATATTGAAATGCCCATAATTGAACAGATATATAAGGTTCTCTATGAAGATAAGGATCCTTATTTTGCCGCAAAAGACCTCATGGAACGTTCACTAAAGGCAGAATTCTACGGATAGACATCCTGCTTTATAGCGTTTATATTAAACCCCTCAGCAATCTGACATAACAGGGCTAAAAAACCTTGAACTGGTATGTTTATTGCTATAAAATATATATATATCCATATTATGATTATGTCATCCTGTTTGAGGCATTTAAGGAATCCTTTAGGTAAATTCACCATTTACTGTATGATGCTGGTATTTACTATCGCCGGCGTCAATATTTTTTCCGCGTATGCAGCAGATAAAGCAAAGGAGGGACATTTGATAGGCGGTCCATGCGAGTATAAAACATACGAAGGACATGCGAAGATTATCTCAGTTAATGCAAGGACAGAATCCGGAGATACTTCTGATGAAAAATATGAGGTGAAATTTGCCTTTTATCCTGATCAGAAAATCACCGAACCATACGTACAGACAGAAAACAAGGAATACCTTTTATTGCTCACAAATTCCTCATATCCAGGCAAAAATTTCCTGATGAGGTACGGGATTGAGGCCGGCAAAGTTTTCTCATGTAATCTTAAGGCAATAACAAAAGGGACATGTTCTCCTATAATTTTTGAATTCCCGTCAATACGCCTTGATGATTATAGTGAAAAAGAATAACATATCAATATAGAGAAAAATGGAGGTCTACCATGAAAAATAGATTCTTTTACCACATTCTTACTGCATGTCTGTTATTTATTATGGCAGGCACTGCTTGGGCAGAAAATGTTTCTGTCACCATACCTGACTACGATATCCTGAATGCTTCAATCATGCGGCCTGACAGGGAAACACGTCTGAAATGGCTGAAGGATTTCGAAACGGCTCCGAAGGCCCGGATCGAGAGCGGGATCCGTACGCAGCTCCTGCAAGCCCGGTCTTTAGGTTTCGGGACATCTATGAGCCTTCTGAGTCACCTTGATTATATCCCGGGCGAGCGAAACCAGGGAAGCTGCGGAAACTGCTGGGTATGGGCAGCTACTGGAATTCTGGAGATAGCTCACAGCGTTCAGGACAATGTGAAGGACCGTCTATCCATACAGTTTCTGAACTCCTGCAAAACCGATCGGTACGCATGCTGTGGTGGAAACCTCTCGTGGTATACCAGCTGGTATGCCGGACAGGAACGCGCAGTTCCCTGGTCCAACACAAATGCCTCTTACTTTGATGGCTCCAGAGGGTGTTCCTCTCAGCCGGCAGTCACATGCGGAAGCATTTCAACCAGTCCGGACTATCCCATCACCTCTATCCAGCAGCAGGTGATCGCAACGACAGGAAGCATAACACAGGATACCGCGATAAATAATATCAAGAATATATTGAACCAGAATAAGGCTGTCTGGTTCGGGTTCTATTTAGCTAACCAGACCGACTGGAATGCCTTTTTCAATTTTTGGGGCGCCCAAACTGAAAATGCAGTATGGAACCCGGATCCTTATTGCGGACGTACATGGGATGACTATTCAGGAGGCGGACATGCTGTCCTGATCGTTGGTTACAATGATGAGGTTGCTGAACCATACTGGATTGTGCTGAACAGCTGGGGGACATCAGGCGGAGGCCGTCCTAATGGGCTATTCCGTATGCGCATGCAAATGAACTATAACTGCACACTTAGTGATCCTCCTTTTGGCAGCTTTTACAGCAGGGAGTTTGCAACCATTAATGTCAATTTCGGCAGCAGTCAGCCGCCGTCGCCTTTTGGCGCTTCCGGCTGGGTTACAACCAGCAGCGGCACAGGGATTTCAGGCGTTACAATGACCTTCACCAGATTATCCGGAACAGGGGCAATACCTGCTTCTGTTCAGACTGATGCAGATGGAAGATGGAGCCAGATCGGCTTTCAGCCCGGAACAAGTTATCGCGTAACCCCGACTAAATCAGGCTCCACATTCAGCCCTGTCTATCGTAATTTCAGCAGTGCAAGCTCTGTGCTGAATTTCACCGGCACAGCTTCATCCACCGGCTTCAATGCCTCCGGCCGGGCAGCAACAAACACCGGCACAGGGATTTCAGGCGTTACAATGACCTTCAGCATTTATTACGGGAGAGGCGCCATCCCTGCTTCTGTTCAGACTGATGCAAGCGGCAACTGGTCTCAGACCGGCTTTCAGTCCGGCACTACATATCGCGTAACCCCGACTAAATCAGGTTCCACATTCAGCCCTGTCAATCGTATTTTCAGCAATACAAGCGCTGCGCTGAATTTTACCGGCACGGTTCCGGCAAGCCCCTTCTCCGGAGCCGGGACAGTAACAGATGGCAGCACAGGGATTTCAGGTGTTACAATGACCTTTAGCAGGGTTTCCGGAACAGGCACTATCCCAGCTTCTGTTCAGACTAATGCAGATGGAAGCTGGAGCCAGACAGGATTCCAGTCCGGAACTACTTATCGCGTTACACCCGGTAAAACAGGTTACACCTTTAGCCCTGCTTCTCTTTCTTTCAGCGGCACAAGCACGACCCTGAATTTTACCGGAACTGTTTCAACGGGCGATTTCAGTGTATCCGGCAAAGCAGCAACACGCACTGTAACAGCAATTTCAGGCGTTACAATGACCTTCACCAGAATATCCGGAACAGGGGCAATACCTGCTTCTGTTCAGACTGATGCAGGCGGAAACTGGACTCAGACAGGATTCCAGTCCGGAACTACTTATCGCGTAACACCCGGCAAAACAGGTAAAATATTTTACCCGTCTTCTATCAGCTTCAGCAGTTCAAGCACATCGCTTAACTTTTATAGTTACAACTAAACCATAATTTTAGGCATACATAGAGGATTCCCTGAATTTCCAGGGGTCCTTTATGTATTTATCAGATTCAATAGCAGTCATTTTTCTGATGGTATTCATTGACAGAAAAATAGCATTTAATCTATAGTTAACAATACCCTTGGGGGAGGCCAAAAGCCTGAGAGTCTCCTGTACACACAGGAGAGACCCCTTGAACCTGATGCGGACAATGCCGTCGTAGGGAATGGGAGGTGGACCGTATCCCTTCAGGGATGCGGTTTTTTGTTTTTATGAAACTAATAGTCAATGGAGAATTTTTCGAGACGTCAAATGCAGGGACCATAACTGATCTCCTCAATGAGCTCAGCATTGATCCCGGTCAGGTTGCTGTGGAGGTAAATCTGTCCATAATCAGGAAGTCTGATCATTCAACCTTCAGGCTGCATGAAGGAGATAAGGTCGAGATAGTGAATTTTGTCGGTGGAGGATGAAAAATGCAGGGTTCGAAGGGAGTAAGGAATATGGATGATAATTTAATTATCAGGGGCATTGAATTTGAATCCCGTCTCTGGGTTGGGACAGGGAAATACAAGGATTTTAATGAGACAAAAATGGCCATTGAAGCCTCAGGCGCAGATGTTGTGACTGTTGCTGTCCGGAGGGTTAATATCATTGACAGAAAGTCTGAAAATCTGCTCGATTATATTGATCCCGGCAAATATAAAATATTACCGAATACCGCAGGTTGTTATACTGTTGAAGATGCATTGAGGTATGCGCGTCTTGCAAGGGAGGCAGGCATTTCCGACCTTATAAAACTCGAGGTGATCGGAGATGAAAAAACCCTTTTCCCGGATACATGGGGGCTTCTACAGGCGACCGAGATCCTTGCTAAAGAGGGCTTTATCGTTCTTCCCTATACAAACGATGACCCCATAATGGCAAAGAGACTTGCAGATGCCGGCGCTGCTGCAATCATGCCGCTCGGCGCGCCTATCGGTTCAGGTCTCGGCATAAGGAACCCTTACAACTTAAAGATAATACTCGAAACAGTAAAGCTTCCGATTGTTGTTGATGCGGGCGTTGGGACAGCATCTGATGCAGCCATAGCCATGGAACTCGGATGTGATGCTGTGCTGATTAATACCGCCATAGCAGGCGCAAAAGACCCGATTGCAATGGCAGAAGCTATGAAACATGCTGTTATTGCCGGAAGGCTTGCATATAAGGCAGGAAGGATTCCCAAAAAACTCTACGCTACGGCAAGCAGTCCGATAGAGGGGATGCTGTAATAACAGTTGAGAGTTACTAAGAAGTTCATAAGTATGATGACATTCTTTTTAATAACGCCCCCCAACCCCCTCTTAAGTTAAGAGGGGGCGGCGGGGAGTTATGCAAATTTGATCGCTTACCAATGAACTCATTAGTAAGAGTTAAGAGTTAAAAGTTGAAAGGTGGAAATTGACACTGAATGGACCTGACCTTTACCTGATAACTGACAGGAAACTGTTCAAGGCACAGTGTTCAATGTATTTCGCAATTGAGAGCGCACTTGAAGCAGGCGCCAAATACATTCAGTTAAGAGAAAAAGATTTATCGGTTAAGGAGCTTCTGGAAATGGCGGTCTGGATGAGAGAATTGACAGGTGAATATGATGCTAAACTGTTCATCAACGACAGAGTCGACATTGCGCTCTCTGTAGGGGCGGATGGGGTTCATCTCGGGCAGAACAGCATACCGCCTCATGCGGCGAAGAAAATCTCAGGCGATAAACTTATGGTTGGCGTCTCAACCCATAGCATTAATGAGGCTATCGATGCGGAAAGAGATGGTGCAGACTTCATAACTCTCGGCCCGGTCTATGAGACACCTTCAAAACTCAAGTATGGCAACCCGGTCGGTATCGATTCCATCAGCAAAGCCAAATCCCGGATATCAATACCCATATTGGCGATTGGGGGTATAAAACTTGACAAGGTTAAAGAAGCGAAAGAGGCCGGCGCTGATGGCATTGCATTAATATCTGCAATCCTTGCAGCAGAAAACATAACAGAAACAACAAAAGAGTTCTTGAGGTTGCTTAAATGACAAGGATAGAAATAACCAAAAAAGGGATTATCACTGATGAAATAAAAGAGGCGGCTGTCTCTGAAGGCATAAACCCTGAGAGCCTCGCCTCTGATATTTCAATTGGGGTAACTGTTATCCCAAGGAATAAAATACACAATATAAAGCCTGTCGCTATCGGCAGAGGTCTGAGCACAAAAATCAATGCGAATATAGGGACATCAAAAGATAAGGTTTCTTTTGATGACGAAATGGAAAAGCTCGATGTACTCGTCCGATACGGCGCCGATGCTGTCATGGATCTTTCAACAGGCGGGCATATCAGGGATCTCAGGAACCTTCTTTTAAAGAAATCCCCCATCGCTGTTGGAACAGTTCCAATTTATGAGGCTGCAATTATGGCTGCTGAGACCCATGGTACAATCTCAAAAATGACCCATGATGATCTGTTCAAAGTTATTGAAAGACATGCAGAAGAAGGTGTTGATTTTGTCACAGTCCATAGCGGTCTTACAAGAAAAGCTGTAGAAAGGCTGAGAGAAGATAGCAGAATTCTTGATATCGTGAGCCGTGGCGGATCATTCCTCCTTGAATGGATGATTTATAATGACAGGGAAAACCCGCTGTACGAACATTATGAGAGACTTCTGGAGATCTCAAAAAAATACGATTTGACCTTAAGCCTCGGTGACGGTATGCGTCCGGGATGCCTTGAAGATGCAACAGACAGGAGCCAGATTGAAGAACTGCTGACGATTGGTGAATTACGGGACAGGGCGCTTGAATACGGTGTTCAGGTAATCGTTGAGGGGCCGGGCCATGTGCCTTTAAACCAGGTCGAACTCAATATCAGACTCCAGAAGGAGATCTGCAAAGGCGCGCCGTTTTATGTGCTCGGCCCGCTCGTGACTGATGTTGCTATGGGATATGATCACATAGCTGCAGCAATAGGCGGCGCTATTGCAGGCGCTGCAGGCGCTGACTTTCTCTGCTATGTAACTCCGGCAGAACATATCAGGCTTCCGGATATAGAGGATGTAAAGGAAGGGGTTATTGCATCGAAGATTGCAGCACACGCAGCAGATATTGCCAAGGGCGTCCCCGGCGCTATTGATCGCGACAGAAAAATGGCAAAATGCAGAAAAAATCTCGACTGGAATGGACAGATAGAATTGAGTTTTGATCCTGAAAAGATACGGAAATGGCGTTCTGAAGTCCCGCCGACTGAACAGGAAGTCTGCAGCATGTGCGGAGAGTTCTGCGCGATCAGGACAGTAGAGCGGGCATTGAGAAAGAAATAATAACAAGGTTGAGGTAATACAGTTAGCAATCCCCTGCTGAGGATAGAGTATTTGAGCGGATTCTTTTGCTGATAGTCAATTGAAGTATTTTGAATAAGGAGGCAAAAGCCTCGCAGGGAGGAACGACCGAGAATGAGCGAAAATGCTCTATCCTCAGCTAAATCGCAAGAATTTATTATGTGGGCAATAACAATAAGCTTAAGTTATAACTCTAATCTTCTATGAAAACAGCTTTAACTATAGCTGGCTCTGATCCGACCGGCGGCGCAGGCCTCCAGGCAGACCTGAAGGTTTTCAGGTTATTCGGCATTCATGGCTTGTCTGTCACATCCGCGATAACTGCACAGAATACGGAAAGAGTAGATTCCATACTTCCTGTTGAAAAGGATACTCTCGAAAAACAGCTTCGCATACTCCTTTCTGATATTAAGCCTGACGCCTTAAAAACAGGGCTGCTCTACAGCAGATGGGCAGCTGATGTGATTGCCGAGATGATCAGGGAACATTCATTACAGAACCTTGTTATTGACCCTGTCACTGTCTCTTCTTCCGGAATGAGTCTTGTAGATGATGGGACACTGGATTCAATCAGAGAGAGCCTCTTCCCGTTATCAAAGGTAATCACCCCGAATATCTATGAAGCCGCTGTCCTCACCGGCATCATGGTTGAAGACAGGAACGGGATGGAAGAGGCAGCTAAGGTTCTGAAAGGTATGGGCGCTGATGTTGTTGTCATTACCGGTGGACACCTTGAGGGGATAGCCCTTGACCTTTACTATGATGGAGAATTTCATTCCATTGAAGGTGAAAAAATAAAAGGAGAGTACCACGGCACCGGATGTGCATTTTCTGCTGCCTTAACAGCCCTGCTCGCCCTTGGACATTCTCCTCTTGAATCAGTCAGAAAGGCAAAGGAGTTCGTAAATGGCGCAATACGTAAGGCCTATCATCTGGGCAGAGGCATGGGGCTGCTCAATATTTAATAAACTGTTTTATAACAAGGAGATTTTATGGAAAAGAAGAAACCGGATCCTGTGAAAATGCAGGCATTGAGAAGTCTGCCTGTAGAAATCAAACAGACTCTTACAAAAGAAGAGGTCGATGCATTTCTCTATGAAGAGGAATGGCCTGATTCACTGAGGGAAAAACTGAAGGACTATCTGGTTGATGAAGAATAAGACTTTTTTCCAGTGTCAGTCATGCGGCTATATGAGCCCTAAGTGGCTTGGGAAATGTCCTGACTGCGGGGCTTGGAACAGTTTTGCAGAAGAAAAGAAAGAGCCCGCTTCCCGTCGTTCTTCAATCACCTCTCATCTCGGCAAATCAGAGCCTCAACCCTTAAGCGCTGTCACAAGCGGACATGAACAGAGGACATCCACATGCATAAAAGAACTTGACAGAGTTCTTGGCGGAGGCGTTGTGAGCGGATCGGTAATACTTATCGGCGGAGACCCCGGCATTGGCAAGAGCACGCTCATCCTGCAGGCCCTTTCGGGTCTTTCAAAAAAATACGGCAAAGTCTTGTATGTCTCAGGTGAAGAATCTGCTGAACAGATTAAGATCAGGGCCGACAGACTCTCGGTAAATTCTGAAGATATCATATTGCTTTCAGAGACCTCTCTTGAATCCGTTATACATACGGCGTCAAAACTTATTCCAAAGGCAATGGTCATTGATTCCATACAGACAGCTTACACAGAGGAACTGGTATCCGCGCCCGGCTCTGTAAGTCAGGTCAGGGAATGCGCTGCAAAGCTCATGCTTTTTGCGAAAAGGTCGGATATCCCTGTATTCCTTGTAGGCCACGTAACCAAGGAAGGGGCGATTGCCGGACCGCGTGTCCTCGAACACATCGTAGATACCGTTCTGTATTTTGAAGGAGACAGGGGATATCCATACCGTATCCTCAGGACCGTAAAAAACCGCTTTGGTTCAACAAATGAAATCGGTATCTTTGAGATGTCCGACGCCGGGCTTTTGGAGGTTGAAAACCCATCAGAGCTTTTTCTGCTCGAAAGGCCGTTGAATGTTTCAGGTTCTGTTGTTGTTGCAAGCATGGAGGGCTCAAGACCGTTGATGGTTGAGATACAGTCTCTCGTCTCCCGCACAAATTTCGGCATGCCCCGCAGAACAAGCATTGGTTTCGATTTTAACAGGGTAAACCTCCTTGTAGCTGTGCTTGAAAAAAAGATAGGTCTTCAGCTCGGGGGCATGGATGTATTTGTTAATGTGGTTGGAGGGCTCAAACTGATCGAACCGGCTGTTGACCTCGGGATTATCACTACTATAACTTCCTCTCTGCGGGACATGCCTGTTGATCCTGAAATATTTGTATTCGGCGAGGTTGGACTCTCCGGTGAGATAAGGGCTGTCGCACAGGCAGAAACACGTTTAAAGGAGGCTTCAAAAATCGGTTTTAAGCGCGCCATAATGCCCTCAGGCAACTCTGATAAAATAAAAGGCAATTTCGGATTGGAGATAACAGGGGCAAAAAATGTTGAAGAATGTCTCGACGCTGTTTTTAATTAGTTGCATCTTATTCTTATGTTCCTGCACAGCAAAGCGGGTAGAACTGCCTGTTTACGAGGGGATCGATGTACGAGAGGCGCTGTCTTCAAAAAATAATATCTCATCGGTAGACAGTACATTTTCCATAACCTTTGAGAAAGACGACTCGGAAATAAGGGGGGATGGGGTTGTAAATATGGCGCGCAATGGCAATATGACCATGCGCATATATTCATTCGGGTTCCTCGCATTCGAGCTCACATCTGAAAACGGTTTCATAAAAAGCGCCCCTGCTGTCGACAGAAACAAAAGCATAATACTCACATATGGTCTTAGGGACTGTATTTTCTGGTGGGACATGGAAGATTTTGAAATAGAAGAAAAAGAAGACTATTTTATTATCAGTAACCTGACAAGAACATTATGGCTTGACAGAAAAACCATGTTCCCCAAAAAGCAGATAATATCCCTTGAAGAAAACAGGCAACTGAACATTTACTATGAAAATCCGGAAAAAGCCGGGGACATCTGGTATCCTTCAAGGATCAGGATAGAACTGTCTAAATATGCCGTAACGCTGAAGATTAAAGATATATCATTTATCCTTAATGCACAGACCAAGGTCAACCACAACAGTATTTATAATTGAACCTTCTATGTTGCCTGCTTTAGACAGATATCCCTCGAGGAGCGCATTATCACAAACAGTATTTATGAGCCTGGGAGTTCCATTTGTACACTGATATATCAGCTTGATCGCTTCCTCTGAAAAAATCTCCTTCTTGCACCCTGCAACATTCATTCTGTGCTTTATATAGTCGCTTGTATCCTTTTCAGAGAACTCCTTTAGCCTGATCTTGACAGCAACCCTTTGTTTCAGCGGTTCATCCAGGGAAAGAACATCTTCAAGCTCCGACAGACCGAAAAAAATAATATTGATCATTTTCCCATCGCTCGACTCCATGTTCAGAAGGCCCCTGAATTCTTCCATAATCTCCTTTGAATTCAGCATCTGAACCTCATCTATCATGACCACAGCCTTTTTATCTTCTTCAATAATTTCGTACAGTCTTTTATAAATCTGGGTGAGAAGTTCAACCTTGTCGTCCTTCACATCCTTAACGCCGAGCTGTATTGCAAATTTTTTAAAAAGCCACTCTGAGCTGACACTTGAGTGGACCACCACAAGAAGAGCCGCCTCATATGAGTTCTCATCCATTTCTTCAAGGAACCTTCTTGCGAGTGTGGTCTTACCCGTCCCAATCCCCCCGATCACAACAGAAAGTCCTTTTTTTGTATCTACTGCGTACCGCAGTTTGATAAGTGCATCAGCATGCAGGGGGCTGTTATAGTAAAACCTGCTGTCAACTACATTGGAAAAGGGATGTTCTTTTAAACCATAGTATTCTAAATAGTCCATATTTTAATAATAAATAATAGCCGGCCGGCTTGCAAGCTGTATAGCTGGTCAGCTATAGATACGATACCCTGTCCTTCCTTTCCTTTGGTTTCTTTTGTTCGGTACTTTCTATAACACTTGTCCTCAACTGATTTATCTTATCAGAAACAGCACGGAATTTTGAATTCCATCCGTAGATTTGCGTATATATGTCGAGAGCCTCTTTTATATTTCCGTTTTTCTCATATGCATCGGCAAGATCGTAATGCATTGCCCAATAAGGTTCACCCCGGTCTTCCATTTTTTCAATAGCATCCTTAAATACCTCTATTGCGAGGGGATAGAGGTTTTTTTCGATATAACAAATTCCGAGCATATTTGAAGAATTGAGAAATTTCTTCGGGTCCTTCCGGGATGTCTGGAATTCCCGTATAGAATCATCAATCAAACCCATTTCCTTATAAGCTATTCCGAGGTTATAGTGTGTTTCGTAGTCCTCTTCTTCAAGCTCCTTTTCGAGTCCTTTCTTGAATTCATTAAATATATCCAGCACATCGCTGTCAAGTGCAGGTTCAGCGATCTCTTCTACCGAAAGGGCGTCCTCCTCAGTAACCTCAGGCTCCTCATCTTTCTTTTCAGCCGTATACTCTGTCTTTTCCCCGCTCTCCACTACCTGAGAGACAGATTCCAGTCTCCGGCTTATTTCCCTGTCACCGGGGAAAAGGGATTGGAGTCTTTCCAGTATCTCCCGGGCCTCATCAATCAGTCCCTGTCTTGAGTAGAAATCCGCCTCTGCTATCTCCTCGCTATAATCCTCTATGGAAGGCATTTCAGAAGGCGGGGGGGCAATTTCTTCTTCAGATGCCGGAGATGCAACCATGCCGGCGAGTCTCAGGTCTTCAGGGCTTATTTCATGCGCTTCCTGAATCATCCGCTCACCGCTTGCAACTTCACCATGCTTTATATAGAGTTCATGCAAAACAAGATATTCTCCAACAGCTTTCTCCTTGTCACCTGTGTCAACATACAAAGATTTCAGTTTTAAATGGAGGTCTATATTATCAGGCTCTTTCTGTATGATGTTTTCAAGGAGGTTCCTTGCATTGTCATAAAGACCGTACCTGAGGTAGATATCTATTTCAATAACAGCTTCATCGGCTGTTTTTTCAGCGCCTATTGAGATATGTTCCTTGCCGATATCTTTCTCGAGTTCAATTACCCTTGTCTTGACGGAATCGTCGTCAGGTGAGATTTTAAGGGCTTCTCTGTAACAATTGAGCGCTTCTTTCTGTTTGCCTTGTTCAATAAATACCTCCCCGATAGAACAAAGCTCACGGACTGCCTGGACCTGATCTCCAAGCTGCATATAGAGTGAAACAAGTCTTTTCCCGGTCTCCAAAGGGTCTATATCCCTGAAAGTCGCAAGGAGCTTAATAGCATCGTCATAATTGTCTTCAAGCAATATTTCGTCGAGGACAGGAATATACTCAGACCATGCTTTTTCTTTATTTCCTTCTTTAATATATATATCCCCGAGTATGCGTCTTGCCTTAATATTAGCCGGCTCAATTTCAATAACCCGACCGAGCGCCTCCTTTGCTTCATCAAACTTTTCTATCATTATATGGACTTCTGCGCTTCTCAGCATGATATCCACATCCTGCGGGAACAGGCTGGCCGCTTCTCTTATCTGTGCAACCGCCTTCTCAAGATTACCGGTCCTCTCATAAAGGTTGCCTAAATCTATAATCACTTCCCTGTTTAAGGGCTGGATCTCAAGGACCTTCTGATAGAATCCGATAGATTTTTCTGTTTCGCCCTTCTCAGCATAAATTCTTGCAATAGTGAAGTGCTGTTTTGCCGCCTCTGAGATAAGCCCTTCCCTGCCGTATATTTCTGCAACCTTGCTCCTCAGAGGTATATTCGTTGGAGAGAGAGCAAGGATCTTTTCATATATTTCGAGAAGTTGCTCCTTTTTCCCCTCTTTTGAAAGCGTGTCGGCAGCAGCAAGGTAAAATTTTATTGCATCTGAAACAAGTCCTTTGGCTTCATTGAGTTCACCAAGGGCCTGGAGCGCCAGGGCATCCGGGGGATTGATATTCAGTATCTTTTTATATAACGCTAAAGCCTTGAGAGCAAAACCTTCTTTCCGGAAAATATCAGCAGCCTTGTGAAACGTATGTATCGCGTCAGCTTTATCGCCTTTCTTAAGATACAAATCGCCAATAGTGTTAAAGGTATTGCCGTCAGGGTGTTCCTTCGCCACCTTATCCCATTCGGCAATAGCCTTATCAACCTGTCCGCGGGCAAGATACTTCTGTGCTTCTTTTATGGTAGCTGCTTTATCTATCATTGTGTGTCCATTGAAAGTATCACAAATGGCAAAAACTGTCAATTAAAGGCATTTTGGCGGCTATCCTGCATAGAAGATACTTGGTAATGACAACTGAATCTTTTATAATAGTTCAGAACAGTATATTTGTAACAATAAATATTTTAAAAGAATCTGTATAAAACTTCAATAAAAACATGCTTAATAAGGAAACCATTCTCACATTCTTCCGGGAAGAGACCAGAAGACCTCTTTCTTTCAGGGATATCGTTTCTCTCATGGAATTGAATCATAAACAGGCCAGGGCGCTGAAGAACATACTGAGAGTAATGGTACGATCCGGAGACCTTGTTCTTACACGGAAAGGTCTCTATGGTCCTTCCGAAGATATGAATCTTGCAACCGGATATTTCGAATCCCACAAGGAAGGCTACGGTTTCGTGATAATGGAAAAACCGGGAGAAAGGGATATTTTCATCCCGGCCAGGGCAACGCTTGGATCAATGAATAATGACAGGGTTCTTGTACGCGTTGAAAATTTCCGTAAACGTGAGGGAAGAATAATAAGGATACTTGATAGGTCATGCACAAAAATAGCCGGCACATTTGAGGATACAGGAACAGCGCTCTATGTAAGGCCGAAAGACAAGGCGCTGAATTTTGACCTTACCATTGCCCGCAAGGACAGGGGAGGGGCAAAACATGGAGAAACAGTTATTGCTGAAATAATAAGTTATCCGTCGGACAGAAAGCCGCCTTCCGGCAGGGTGGTGAAGATTATAGGGAAAGCTGAAGATCCCAGGGCAGAGGTCGAGGCTATTATTGATGAATTCGATCTTCCGAGAAGGTTTCCGCGTGCTGTTCGTGAGGCTGCAATGCCCCTGTTTCAGCGTAAAACAGAAGGCACAGGACCAGGGGCGCACAGGAGAAAAGACCTGAGGCCGCTTACTACAGTTACGATTGATGGCGAGCGTGCCAGGGATTTTGATGATGCTGTCTCTATAAAGACATCAAAACATGGGTATACGCTCTCTGTTCACATTGCAGACGTCGGATTTTATGTCGACTGGAATTCGGTAATCGATATCGAAGCCAGAAAAAGGGGGACGAGCGTCTATTTCCCGGACAGGGTTCTTCCGATGCTGCCCCGGGAACTCTCTGAAGATCTCTGCAGTCTGAAGCCAAAGGTCGAGAGACTTGCCTTTACTGTAGAAATGGATTTTGACAGAGATGGGGACAGGTGTGCAGTAAAATTTTATCCGAGCGTTATTGTTAGTGATGAAAGAATGACGTATACATCTGTAAAGAAAATCCTCATTGATAACGATTCGCATGAACGCAGGAAATATGATTATCTCCTGCAGGAGTTCGAGTTGATGGGAGAACTCTGCAGTATACTCAGGAACAGGAGGCTTGCGAGAGGAAGCCTTGACTTTGATCTGCCTGATCCTGAGGTTTTGCTTGACTTGCAGGGAAAGCCTGAAGCAATCCTGAGCGCAGAGAGAAACTATGCCCATATGATCATAGAGGAATTCATGATCGCAGCGAACGAGGGGGTTGCTGAGCATCTCGAAGCTGCCGGCATCCCTGCCCTCTACAGGATCCATGAGGAACCTGACCCACTAAAGCTTGAGAATATCATGAAAGTAATGAAATCTGCCGGCAGGATGAAGCACCCGTTAAAACCAAAAGATTTTCCGGATATTCTCAGGGCAATAAAAGGCAAACCCGAGGAAGAGATCATCAATTATATGGTATTGCGGAGTTTAAAGCAGGCACGCTATTCACATATAAACGTCGGCCATTTCGGCCTTGCATCTCAATGTTATACACATTTCACATCACCGATAAGGCGTTATCCTGACCTTGTTGTTCACCGGATATTGCGGGAGGCGCTGTATAAAAAGCATTTGCCGGATAAACGGATCCAGGAATTCAATAAGCTCCTTCCTGATATTGCATTCACTTCTTCACAGACAGAGCGTCTTGCTGAGAAAGCAGAGAGGGAGGTCATTGACGCAATGAGGGTCTGGTTCATGAAAGATAAGGTGGGAGAAGAATTTGATGCGAGGGTTGTAAACATAACTCCTTATGGTTTAAAAGTGAGACTCAAAGACTTTTTTGTCGAGGGTTTTCTCCATGTATCGTTCATGACCGATGATTTCTACCAGTTCGATGAATCCCGCATAAGCCTTATTGGAAAAAACACAAAACGTTCCTATGCCATAGGAAAAGAATTGAAGGTCAGAATCGACAGGATTGATATGGAAGAGCGGGAGATAATCCTGGATATTGCATGACGTTCAAATGCGCTATAAAGTAGCTGCAGATTTTGTTGTCTTCATCCATTTTCTATGGATCATTTTCCTGATATTCGGTGCATTCATAGGCAGGAAATATCTCCTGATAAAGATATTCCACATCACAGGTCTTGCTTTTTCGGTTATCATGCAGATAGTTGGATGGTATTGCCCCCTGACACATCTCGAAGTATGGCTCAGACAGAAACATGCCCCAATGCTTGCCTATAAAGGCTCATATATCATTCATTATGTTGAAAAGATTGTTTATCTTCAGTTGTCGTCTGTGATAATCTTTGTGTTAACGATTATCCTTGTCTCAATAACAGTATATATTTATTATGGAAGAAAGAAAAAATAATTATTTTTAAAGACATTATGGATTTTCAGGAATTAATAAACATAATGGAGAAACTCAGGGGTGAGAAGGGCTGTCCGTGGGATAAGGAACAGACCAGGGAATCCCTGAAACCTTACATTGTCGAAGAGGCATATGAGCTTCTTGAGGCGATTGAAGAGAATGATCTTGAAAAAATAAAGGAGGAACTGGGTGATCTGCTCTTTCAGATAGTCTTCCAGTCCCAGATAGCCAGAGAGAACAAAGAGTTTGACATGTCAGATATTATTGATAAGATCGCTAAAAAGATGATATCAAGGCATCCCCATGTCTTTGGAAATACAACCTGTTCAACATCAGATGAGGTAGTTGCACAATGGGAGGTGCAGAAAAAACAGGAGGGCAAACTGCGTGTATCCATACTCGAAGGAGTCCCTGAAACACTTCCCTCATTGCTTCGCGCACACAGGCTGCAGAAAAGGGCAGCCGGGGTCGGGTTCGACTGGGAAAGGGCCGACGATGTCTTAAAGAAGCTCGATGAGGAACTGAAAGAGTTTAAAGAGGCGCTGGGAACAAAAAATAAGGACATGATAGAAGATGAGCTTGGCGATATCTTTTTCATGCTGGTAAATCTTTCAAGATTCATCGGAGTCAACCCGGAAGATGCGCACAGAAAGACCATCAGCAAGTTCATCCACCGGTTCCGCTATATTGAAATGAAAGCAGCGGAACATGGCAGGAAATTGTCTGATATGACACTTGATGAGATGGATAAATTATGGGATGAGGCAAAAGGCAGGGAGGCCAAAGGTTAATAGTTCAGATCGCAGACATTATCAGAAAAGCCATCACTTTCGAATGAGCGTTATTCAGCGGCGACAGTTGCCAGATTAGGCTTATTCGAAACTCTGCAGTATTTGACAAAGCTGCACATTTCTATATATTTTTAATGACTATCTTTATAAGGGGTTTATCTTGAGATTGCCTGATTGGATAAGGACGAAACATGCCGGAGGACTGCACAAAACAAAGCGGGTATTAAGGACTTATGGTCTTTCCACTGTCTGCGAAGAGGCGAGATGTCCGAATTCAGGCGAATGTTTCTCAAAGCCCTCTGCTGCCTTTATGATACTCGGTTCAAAGTGCACAAGGAACTGTGGTTTCTGCTCGGTAGAATCTTCAACCCCTGAACCTGTTGACGCTGGAGAACCTGCAAGGATTTCTTTGGCTGCAAGGGAGATGGGGCTGCGTTACGTTGTCATTACCTCTGTAACACGGGATGATCTTCATGATGGCGGCGCCGGACATTTTGCAAGGACTGTTTGCAGCGTCAAAAGTAATCTGCCGGAAGCAAAGGTAGAGGTGCTTACCCCTGATTTTCAGGGGAATCCCGACAGTCTTAATACGGTCCTGAATTCAGGGCCCGATGTCTATAACCATAATATAGAAACTGTTCCGGGGCTTTATCCTGTTGTCAGGCCGCTCGCAGACTACAGGCGTTCACTGCACATTCTGGAAAACGCTAAGAAGAGAGCTCCGGGGATATATATAAAGTCAGGTCTCATGCTTGGATTTGGAGAAAAAATACCTGAGGTTATGAACGTGTTGAGAGACCTGAGGAATGCAGGCTGTGATATCATCACCATAGGACAGTATCTCAGGCCGTCAAAACTGAACCTGCCTGTTGTCGAATATATACGCCCTGATGTTTTCGAGAGGCTCCGTCTTTCAGCTCTCGCCATGGGATTTAAGTATGCTGCGTCAGCTCCACTGGTCAGGAGCTCAATGAATGCAGAGGAGATGTATAATAATAACTAAAGTGAATAGTAACAGGACAGAAAGACCACAAAAAGTTTAAGGAAGGTGCTAAGAAAATGATAAACATAGGAATTATAGGCTTCGGTGTTGTCGGCAGCGGCACAGCAAAGGTTCTTCTTGAAAATAAGGATGTCCTCAGAGAGAGACTTGGGTTTGAGATAAATCTGAGGAAGATCGTTGATCTTGATATCAAAACAGACAGGGGGGTTAAGGTGCCTGCGGGAGTTCTTACCACAGATGTGAATGATATTTTCAATGACCCGGATATTCAGATAGTCGTTGAACTTATCGGCGGCATCAGACCTGCAAAAGATTTCATCCTGAAGGCAATTCAGAAAGGCAAGCATGTTGTTACTGCCAACAAAGCGCTGCTTGCCACTGAAGGAACTGACATCTTTGCTGCTGCCCTGCAGGCAGGAGTTGAAGTAGGGTTTGAGGCAGCTGTTGCCGGAGCCATCCCTATTATTAAGGTAATGAAGGAAAGCCTTGTCGCAAACAGGATTAAGGCTGTGTACGGCATAATTAACGGCACTTCAAACTATATACTCACTAAAATGACGGATGAGAATGTCGAATTTGCAGACGCCCTGAAAGAGGCGCAAGCCCTCGGATATGCTGAAGCTGATCCAACCTTTGACATAGAAGGTATTGACACTGCTCACAAACTCACCATCCTTGCAACACTTGCTTACGGGATTCCCCTCTCGTATAAATCCCTGCACATAGAGGGAATTTCAAAGATATCTTCACAGGATATAGGGTTTGCATCTGAGCTTGGGTATAAGGTGAAACTGCTCGCTATAGCAAAAGAAGCAGAAGGAGAAATAGAGCTCAGGGTTCATCCGACAATGCTGCCGAAAGAATATCTGATCGCAAAAGTAGACGGACCCTTCAATGCGATCTATGTTGACGGCGATGCAACAGGGTCAACGCTCTATTACGGCCGGGGCGCCGGTTCTGTGCCAACAGGAAGCGCTGTAGTAAGTGATATCGCTGATATTGCAAGAAATATTCAGAAGAATGCTGTAGGAAGAGTTCCGACAATCCCGCCGGTTTTGAAAGAAACCCGGGTAAAAAATATAGATGATGTTGTGTCCAGGTATTATTTCAGGTTTTCTGCTCTGGACAAGCCGGGTGTCCTTTCAAAGATTTCAGGGATCCTCGGCACTTACAACATCAGCATTGCCTCGGTGATCCAGAAAGGCAGAAAACTTGGCGAGGCTGTCCCGCTTGTGGTTCTCAGCCATGAAGCAAAGGAAAAAGACGTCCGGCAGGCATTGGAAGAAATCGACAAATTACCTGTTGTCATGGGCAAAACAATGGTAATCAGGGTTGAGGGGAGAGAAGAGGGTTAAGGAAAAATAGTTCCGTGAAATTTACAGAAGCACAGCTACAGCGGTACAGCAGGCATCTTATTCTGCCGGAGGTAGGAGAAGAGGGACAGGCCAAGCTCTTAAACGCAAAGGTATTCATGGTTGGCGCAGGAGGTCTTGGCTCATCAGTTGGATATTATCTCTCTGCAGCAGGGGTCGGTACGATTGCCATTATTGACAATGATGAAGTTGATCTCAGCAACCTCCAGCGCCAGATAGCGCATTGCACAAGGACACTTGGCATACCAAAGGTTGAATCGGCAAAAAATACCTTTGAATCCCTGAACCCCGATGTTCACATTATCCCCATCAAAGAGCGACTAACCAGGCAGAATATCCTCGGCCTGATAAAAGATTATGACATTGTGATTGATTGCAGCGATAATTATGCAACGAGATTCCTGGTTAACGATGCCTGTGTCATGTCAAAAAAAACTCTGGTAACCGGTGCAGTATTCAAGTTTGAAGGCCAGTTGACAGTTTTCGTTCCCGGAGAAGGCCCGTGTTACAGATGTCTGTTCGAAGAACCCCCGCCACCGGGAATACTCCCTTCACCTCAGGGGCTTGGACTTCTTGGGGTTGTCCCGGGTGTAATAGGAACGCTTCAGGCAACAGAGGTGCTTAAACTTATAGTCGGCACAGGGCAAATACTGAAAGGCGAGCTTCTCATCTACGATGCACTCAAAACTTCCTTCAGAAAAGTAAAAATACCAAAAAATCCCGACTGCCCTATATGCAGCGACCATCCGGTAATTACCGAGTTGATAGATTATACCAGTCACTATTAATTATTATGATTTTAAAGTAAAATGTGTAATCAAAGGAGATTGCTATGAAAAAAAGGGTTAAATTGACCTTTCCCCAGCGTCTCATCAAAGAGCCTGTTATCTTTACCATGGCAAAAAAATATGATGTTATGCCGAACATACGCCGGGCAAGGGTCACAGAGACAGTGGGAGAGATGGTACTTGAACTTGAGGGAACCGAAGAAAACCTCGGCAAAGGCATAAAGTCCCTTGAGGATCAGGGGATTAATGTTGAAGTTATTGAAGGAGACTTCGTAGATTAATCAGCAGCCGGACTGTTAAAATTTAATATGAAATCAGCAGGAAAGGCGATAAAGGATATCATATGAAATATGTTGTCATCATTGGCGATGGTATGGCAGACAGGCCATTAAAAGAACTCGGTGGGAAAACTCCGTTGCAGAGCGCATATACGCCCAACATGGACAGACTTGCACGTGAGGGTACAATAGGCAAGATCAGGACCGTACCTCCGGGTTTTCATCCAGGCTCAGACATTGCTAATCTGAACATCCTCGGCTACAATCCCCAGGAATTTTATTCAGGCAGGGCTCCGCTCGAAGCAGCAAGCATAGGGATCCCGTTAAAACAAGAAGATGTGGCTTACAGATGCAATCTGGTCACACTCAAATATAATAAAGACAAAACAAAGGCTGTTATGGAAGATTACAGCAGCGGACATATAACAACAGAAGAGGCAGGGGAACTTGTTAAAGATATTAACAACAATATCGGCTCAGAGCAGATCAGCTTTTATCCGGGTGTCAGCTACAGGCATATAATGGTATGGTCGTCCGGCGCCGCAAATATTGAATGCACCCCGCCTCATGATATAACAGGCAAAGAAATAGCAGACTACCTTCCTGTTGGAGACGGAGAGGACACATTGAGAGATCTGATGCTCAAATCAGCAGGTGTTCTTGAAAACCATCCTGTCAACAGGGAGCGTCTTAGAAAAGGCTATAAACCGGCAAACAGCATATGGCTCTGGGGGCAGGGTAAAAAAATGACCCTGCCCACATTCAAACAGAAGTATTCACTTAAGGGTTCGCTCGTCTCTGCTGTTGATCTCATGAGGGGGTTGGGGATTAATGCCGGATTTGAGATCCTTGAAGTTCCGGGGATTACCGGTTATTTAGACACGAATTATGTCGGAAAAGCTGAGGCATCCCTTAAGGCATTGGAGAGGGTTGATATTGCATATATCCATGTTGAGGCGCCGGATGAGGCAGGCCATTCCGGAAATTTCAGAGATAAAATAAAGGCGATAGAAGATTTTGATGCGCTTGTGGTAGGCACTGTCCTGAAAGGTATTGAATCCTTCAATAAATATAAAATACTCGTATTGCCTGACCATGCCACACCCATAGAAATCAAGACACATTCTGATGAGCCTGTTCCTTTTGTGATATACGACAACAGCGTTAAGAGAAAAAACAAAGCTGCGTTTGATGAATCAATCACAGAGATGGACGGCATCCTGTTTTTTGAGGAAGGCCAGAGGCTGATGGATTATTTTATTAAAGGCGAATGAATACGCAAGATAAATTACCTGAAATTCTGAAGCGTTTAAACAAGGCATATCCAAAGCCCAAGACAGCTCTCAACTTCTCAGACCCGTTCCAGCTTCTTGTGGCCACAATACTCTCGGCGCAGACCACTGACGCGCTTGTTAACAAGGTAACTGAAAACCTTTTCAGGAAATACAGGACTGTAAAAGATTATGCGGATGCTCCTCTTGAGACACTGCAAAAAGATACAGGGTCTGTAAATTTCTACAAGACAAAGGCAAAAAACATTCAGGCCGGGGCAAAGATCATAGTCGCTCAATTCAATTCACAGGTTCCAAAAACAATGAATGAACTCACAAGCCTGCCCGGTGTTGCGAGAAAAACAGCAAATATTATCCTTTCCAATGCCTTTGGCATTCACGAGGGGATTGCGGTAGACACTCATGTTAAAAGACTTTCATACAGGCTCGGGCTTACAAAAAACGCTGATCCGGTAAAAATAGAAAAGGATTTAATGGCAATCACACCCAAAAAAGAATGGGGAAACATTTCCCATCTGTTGATATTTCATGGAAGAAAGATATGTCAGGCAAAAAAACCTGATCATCAGGAATGCATTCTCAGCAACATCTGCCCTTCGAGAAACATCTGATCACACAAAATTCAGCTTGCTGTTTATAGAGGAATAAATGGATATCAAGACTTTTATAATTTCACTCGCAGTCATGTTCTTAGTTTACATCATCATCAGGGTGCTGACCCGAAGGTAATAATATCCGCGCACTGCCTGTGACAGTAAAATACAATTCTGAACTTAATATGTCAGGTATGTATGCAGAAAAAGCTTTACGTCGCCACCTTTGTAAGACATCTGCAAACAATGACACCTGCATATTTTCATGTATAACAAATATATGCTTTTTAAAGCCGGATTGCGATTTGTAAAGTTTTTTCTGCATGCATACCTGGCATCAACTGCATTTTGGAGTTAACTTGCCCTTAATGCCTCGATGATATCCATTCGCGATGCCCTGATTGCCGGAAGCACACCACCAACAAATCCCATTATAATAGCAAAGGACATTGCCTCATAAATAATCTCAAATGTTAATGAAAAACTGAACGCAAGCTCGGAAAAAGTTTGCCAGTTCATTGTAGAAACAGTGTAAAGCTGCAGGAACGAGGCTAAGAAAAGGCCGGCTACTCCCCCTATCAGACCAAGGGAAATGGCCTCTGCAAGAAAAGCTGCAAGAATGCTCTTCCTCTGGAAGCCGAGCGCCCGCAGCGTGCCGATCTCAAAAACGCGATTGGCAACAGAAGAGTACATGGTAATCATAGCGCCTATGACAGCCCCAAGAGAGAATATGATTGTGAGTGTGAGGCCGAGAACCCGAAGGAATTTCGCCATCATCTCAGATTGTTTCCTGTAATATTCAGGTTCACGCATAGCTTCCTGCGTCAGACGCGGATCATTCTCAATCCTTGTTTTTACTCTTTCAAATTCAGAAGGATCACTCAATTTGAAGATAACCGACGAATAAGCCGGCCTTCTGAATGCCTGCATGAATTGATCTACATCCCCCCATATCTCTGAATTAAAGCTGGTGTTGCCGGCATCGAATACGCCGACGACCATCCAGTCTCTTACGGCAAACCTAAGTGACTCTCCAAGACCTCCACCCTGAAAACGTTTTGCAATATTCACCCCCGCAATGATCTCTGAGGAACCCGGACGAGGCATCCGCCCCTGAACAAGCTTTACCTGCGGCCGCAACAGCATTGAATGCTCTCCAATCCCGCGTATGACTATATTTGAAGGTTTTTCCGTACCCCGCTTGGGAAGGGCAATAAGCACCACCAGCTCTTTGGCAGCAAGACGTTTACCGCCGGAGCCTGTGGCAATCTCGGGCTGCGTTTCGATGACAGAAGCCTGAATCCTGTCAATGCCGCTCTGTACCTCTGAACCCGCTGCTTTCCTTATTACAACGACATTTTCATAAGAGCCCGTTTCGGTAAGTGTCTTCTGCAAGCCCTCGGCAAGCATCAGTACCGCCGCAAACACAAATACCACCAAAGCCATGCCGGCGGCTGTAAGAAAAGTTGTAAGCCTGCGTGTCATAAGATTTCGCAGGCTGTATGAAAGAGGAATTTTCATTTTCTTATCTTAATCCTTACCCCTTAATCCCTAATCTTTACCACTTCGAATTATCTACCCGATCCTTCTCAGCCCTTCAGCTATCCGGATATTTACCGCCCTCCATGCCGGCAACAGTGCAGCAATAAACGCTACGACCAGAGAAGTGACTATATCCATATAGATTGTTTCCCGTTCAACATTAAATATAGGGAAGTACTGACTGAGTTCCCTGGCAAATATTTCTGCCGCAGGGAATGTAAGCACAATGCCAAGAGAAGCGCCTGCCATGGTTATGAACAAGGATTCTCCGAATATAAGACCTGAAATATGGAAAGCGCCGAATCCGAGGGTCTTAAAAACAGCATATTCACCAATCCGCTCCCGGGCGGTCATAGCCATTGTATTGGCAACAACTGCCATTATGATGAAAATTATAAGGAACGAGACAAGCTGAATCGCTATTACAATCGCTTCTGTCATAGAGATGAAGCTTAGCTGGAAGGCCTTTTCCGTTTCAGTCAATGTTTCAGCAAGTGAGTTTTTGAAAACCTTGTCTACCCTAACTGAAACGTCTGCCGCAAGGTTCGGGTCTTTGACCTCGATCATATACCATCCGACCTGATCAGTCCATAACCTGCCGGCCTTTTTGAGCGCCTCATTCAGATAATCCCAATGAAAGAAAAAGGCGGTTTCATCTACAGTCTCATCCCTTCCTTTATATATGGCTTGCAGCACAAAATCCCAATTGCCGGGGTAAATCGTCCCTTTCAATGTAATAATATCTCCAATCTTCCATCCGAATCTTTCAGCCAGTTTACGTCCGGCAGCCGCTCCCTTGCGGTCTCGAATAAACGTTGCCCATTGTTCCGGAGGTATGATTATCTCCGGATAAATTGCAAGGTATGTTTTCGGTTCAACCGCATAGTTGGCAAAAAAATTCTTTTCATCAATATAAATACCGCCAAACCATGTACCGTAAGAAACTCCCTTAACTCCCTCAATCTGTCTGATCTTTTCTTTATAAGAAAGCGGCAGAGGGAAGACAAGCGACACGGAATTCCTCGCAACAAGGCGGCTTGCGGAAGAGGCTTCAACTCCTGCATACCATGCGCTGACCACAGTCCTGAGCAGACCAAAAGAGAGAATGGCTACAGTTACACCGAGGATAGTCAGAAACGTCCGGAGCTTATGACGGAATGCGTTCTTATAAATCAGCTTGAGGATGTGCATTCAAAACGCCCTTATCAAGATGCTTGATGATGTGAGCCTTCTTAGCTGCCCGCGGGTCGTGCGTTACCATAATTATAGTTTTTCCGATCTCATGGACAAGACGCTCCATCAGTTCAAGTATTTCCTCAGCTGAAACGCGATCGAGATCACCTGTAGGTTCGTCCGCAACGAGTATGGACGGATCAGTGACCACAGCCCGCGCAATGGCTACTCTCTGCTGCTGCCCGCCTGAAAGCTGTCCGGGATAATGGTCCATCCGGTCGGCAAGATTCACGATACGGAGCGCTACTTCTACATGTTCCCTGCGGGCCTTTTTAGAAAGGCCTGAAAGAAGCAGAGGCAATTCAACATTTTCAAAGGCTGTGAGCACAGGAATGAGATTATAAAATTGAAAGATAAAACCTACATTGTTAGCGCGCCAGCGGGCAAGATCAGTTTCAGAGAGAGAAGTAATGTCAACTCCACCTACTTTTATGGTTCCGCTGTCAGCGCTATCTATGCCGGCGATCAGGTTCAGCAGAGTGGTTTTACCCGACCCCGAAGGACCCATTAAAGCCAGAAACTCTCCGTCGTCGATATTAAGGGATATATCACTTAAGACCTCCAGTGTCTGGTTGCCGCGACGGTAGGACTTAAAAAGGTTTCTTATTTCTACAATCGGCGGTCTGTTGGCCATTACTTTTCTGCAATCTTTATCCTCGAACCGTTTCTTATTTTCTCCAGTGGTTTCAGTACAATCCTGTCTCCTGCCTTCACACCGCTCAAAACCTCCACTGTATCACCGAGTTTCTCCCCTAATGTTACTACAGTTTCCACCACCCTGTTCTCTTTAATGAGATAGACTGATTTTTTACCGTTGCGATCCACGATTGCAGCAGGATTAAGCGCAGTGCGCGGTTTCTTCTCGTCTTCCCTGACCTCTCTCGACAGAAAAGCAACCTTCGCGCTCATTTCAGGCAATATGCGGTTATCCTTATCCATAAAACGGATTTTAACCATTACCGTAGCCTTAGTGCGGTCTGCGGTGGGCACGATCATATGGACCATACCCCGGAAGCGTGAATCAGGAAAGGCGTCAAGCTGTATCTCGCACGGCTGGCCCTTCTTCACCTGCTGAAGATTTGATTCAGAGACATCAACTTCGACCTGGAGGGAGTCCATATCAGCAATAGTTACTACAGCAGCCTTTGCATTGGCAGCCGCACTCAAAGGTGAAACAATATCGCCTACATCTGCATTTTTTGTTAATACTACTGCATCGAACGGAGCGCGGATTAAGGTATACTCCAGGCTGACCCTTGCGTTCTGAAGACCTGCCGCATTTGCTTTAATTGCTGCCTCAGCAGCTGCAACCGCAGCAACTGCCTTATTAAAGCGCGCTTCTGAAACGTCATTTTCAGCTTTTGATATAAAGCCCTGTTTGACCAGCCCCTTATTCCTGTTAAAAGAAACCGTAGCGTCATGGAGTTCAGCTTTTGACTGTTCTAAATTGTATCCGGCTGCTCTAAGATTGGCATCAGCCTGATCCCGCAGGGCAGTAACGTCGTCGTTTTCAAGCCGGGCAATCACCTCTCCTTTTCTCACCCTGCTGCCTTCTTCAACAGTGATGGATATAAGACGTCCTGTTACCTTTGAAGCTACGGCAGCCTTGCGCTGGGCAACCACATAACCACTTGCGTTCAAAAGGGTGAAGGTCTGAGACGGATAGACCTGTGTAACATTCGCTGCCTCTACCTGAACAGCAGGGGTAAAAACACCTTTTATGTAAAAGACGCCTAACAATACAATGAAACATACACCGGCTGCCATATAGATCATTTTACGGCGTCTTTGAGGTCTGTAGATATCTGTTGTCTTGTCTATTTTTAACTGCGAAAGATCTTCATTCGCCATAAATTCCCGTTCCTCGTCTAAAATTGGGCTTTATTTACAATTTGTTAATTATAACAAATCCCTCCCTGTTAGCTCCTCTAAATTTGACTTTCTGCCTGAAAAGATTTTTTAGGTTATAATAATTTTATTTCATTTGCGATGATTTTGATAGAATATTTGAATGCATAGGAACCCCTCAACGCTAATAAACCTTCTGATTGTTTTTTTTCTTATTGGAACTGCTTTTTATAGCGAAGCCAAAACCCCTGATGCTGTGTTGAAACAGAAAAGCGCAGTCGTAACTGTCTATGTCAATGACAGAAACGGCAAACAAATTGCTTCAGGAACAGGGTTTATTATTGACAAGAGCGGGATCATAATAACCGATTGTAAAATCATCTCAGAATGGTTTAAGAAAGCTGAAAATATACTGAGGGTTGAAACAGGAGGCGTCCAATTTCCGTTAGAAGATCTGCTCTCCCGCAGGTGCGAAAATAATCTCGTTCTGATAAAAATAGATGCAGCAGATCTTCCTTCAGTCAAACTCGATATGCATTACAAGCCAAAAATCGGTAAGAATATCACGGTGGTGCAGGGCATTTCAGGCGCTGGCGCGATCTTCTCAGAAGCCACCATCAAGAACATCCTTAAACAGGATAAACTTATTCAGACTTCCATCCGCGTTAATCCTAAAAGCAGCGGTAGTCCGGTATTTAACAGTGATGGTGAAGTCGTAGGAGCGATAGTCTCTCCGGTAAAAAAAGATAAAAATATGAATGCGGCTCTTTTAAAGGATATCCCGAATCAGATTGAAAGGTATAAAAAATCTATCGCACTGAAGAAAAACATTCCACCGCCTTATCAGCCTCCAAAAGAAACAAAAAAACCAGGTGATGCTAATGAATACTTTCTCCTTGGATGCAAATATGAAAACTCACATTCATACAGAGAGGCAATAGAGGCATACAAGGAGTCATTACGCATGAATCCAAATTATCCGGATGCTTATATAAATCTTGGAGTAGTTTACTACAAGCTCGGCAAATACTCTGATGCTATTGAGGCGTTTAAGGAAGCGGCAAAGGTTGAGCCAAATTCTTTATTAGTTTACAGGAAACTTGGAACAGCTTACATAATTCGCGGCGCATATTCTGAGGCTGTAGATGCCTTCAGAAAGGCAACCGATATTGAACCTAACAATGCTGAAGCACATTTTAATCTCGGGATTGCTTATTTTCTTACAGGAGATAAAACAGCAGCTTTTCAGGAATACATAACTCTGAGAGATATCGATAAAGAACGGGCTGATGTTTTACGTGATATACTCGTTAACTGATTTACGGTTTAATTTCTATCGGGGTGCCGTCAGGGACAAGTTTCCATATCTCTTCGATTTCCGGATTGGTAACCGCTATACATCCGTCAGTCCAGTCTGCTGTTCTGTGTAATTTCCCTATTGTCTTTAATTTTTCGGATAAACCATGAATCATGATGTCGCCGCCAGGCAATACACCGCGTTTTTGAGCATTTGTGATATCTGATTCATTCGGATAGGAAATATGGATTGCCAGATGAAACTTGCTGTCTGAATTCCTTGTATCTAAAAGATACGTTCCTTCGGGTGTCCTTTTATCCCCAGCCTTGGTCTTATGCCCGTTCGGTTGTTTCCCGAGAGCAATCTTATATATCTTTAAAATTTCACCCTCCCTTGTTAACATCATGAGCCTCTTGCTTTTGATAACGATAACCTTATCCGCTTTCATAAAACTTGCTGCTGCTTTTTCAGGCAGGTGAAGAAAAAAACCAACACAGCAGAAAAAGACAATGCCTATGAACATCAGGACAGTCTTTTTCAGCCTTCTGTAAGAAAAATAATTTCTGCAAGTCAGCTTCACGGGAGACAGTTTATTTTAACTCCTTAATTATTTAGTTTATTATATCAAATAAAATTACGTTTTATCTTATTTTTTCGACCAGTTGCCGCTGGCATCCTGGATCCACCAACCTTTTTTGGCCGCATCCCGTCTTCTTGATGCAAACTGCTCAACCGCCTGCGGTGTCACCTGTTTCAGGTTAGCTTCATTTTCAGGTTGTTTGTTCAGCCGAATGATTGCTTTGGCCATCCCTTTCATGATTGTTTTCCTGTTTTCGTTTTCTAGGTCTAATAGTTTCTGATCAGCAGGAGATAAATTCCCTTCACGCACAACGAGAAGCCCGCCATTGCCCTCACCTGCAACTCCACTGTCACGCAAACGATCAATATCAGAAATCCTGGCCCCTACTTCCTTATAGGCATTAACTACATCAGGCATCTTCTTGACCATATCTGCAATCTTTTCCACAAGCTCCGAATCCTGTGCATATGCAGAGGTGATAAATTCAAACCGTATTGAACTCTCTGGTTTCCCTGCCGGTTTCTTTTCGTCAGTTTTCTGGTCAGTGCCCATGAGCTCTTTTTCCAGAGTTTTGTAAGCCTCTTTCACATCTTTTTCCGGAAAGTAAATGTTCACTGTAATGACGGCACATGATACAAAAATGAAAAATATTGCTGTCGAGAGAAACTTAATTTTTCCTTTCATGCCTTTATCCTCCTTATTATTTTTGAAAAACAAGAAATTTTAAATCAAATTTGTCATTCTGGCTTGTCCAGAATCTTTCTTGATCGCCCTGTAATCACAAAAACACCAGAGAGATTCCCGACAAGCGGGAATGACAAATAAAGTTTTCTGCATTATGCCTCTCTCATTTTTTCTCTTTAGCCCTCTGGGCTGCCTCTGTTATTGACCACATAAGGTGGTCGATCGCAATTCTGTTGCTTAAAGGCGCAACCTTTACAGAAAGGTCTGTCATACCAAGGAGATTTCTGTTTGATATTTCGAGTTCCTTAAAGATTATAAAACCGTTCTGCAGATACAGGCTCATTATCCCTTTATCAAAGTTTCGGTCCCTGAGATACGCGCCCAGAGAAGGACCTCCGACTCTCTGTAAAAATTCCCTGCTTATCTTTGTTCTTTCTTCCTTAGCGCTGTAAGTCCAGAAATCAGCTTTGCCGATAAGCTGAGAAATTCCTGTGCCTTTCCCTTTTAAGCTCGCTATACCGTCAACCTTTCCGGATATATACCCCTTAATAGGTTCTATTCCGTCACAGAGTTTTGTCAAACTGACTCCCTCCAGAATAACACCTGCCCTGTAATTGAGGTCGTCAGAAACATCGACAACAGCGGACCCATTAAGCCTTCCTCCGAATATATTACCACTAAAACGTCCTATATTCAAAACACTCCCTTCCTGTTTGATCCAGATATTTATATCATCTGAAAATTTAAACCCGTAATTCAAAGAACCTATCGTAATCCTGCTGTAATCGTTTCCAAAAGTTTTCTGAGAATAGTATTTAATCTGACTATCAAATTCTGAACGGTCAAAAGAAGGCAGCCTTGTCTCTTTTTTATTATCAAATCCCCCCTCTCCCCCTTTTCTAAAGGGGGGCAAGGGGGGATTATTGGTTCTACTATATACTATGGGCATTGTCCCGTTTACCGGCCCTATAGAGTATTCACCATTCTCTCCCTGAAGAATTAATTCCCTGATCCTTAGTGTTCCGTTCACTTTTAATATGCCGGGAGAAAAAGAAATCAGGGCTTCTGAAGATATCGCGCCATCGAGTCCTGCATACAAAAGGCCGTCGGGGAATATTTCCCAGAAGGTTTCCCTGATATCAGCAACTTTAACCTCCGGCTGGTTTATTTTGATCTCGGTAATTCTGTCTTTTTGCATAATTCTTTTTATGGTTCCTGATACATCTGTTGGTATCTTCCCTATAACCGACCGTAACGTAAAACCCAGATCCCCGCCCCTTGACTTGAAGATGCAATTGAAATTTGCATCTTTGAAGACATTCTTCGTGCTGTCCTTTTTCAGAGCTGCGCTTTTAATGAAGATGGTTCCTGATGTTTCAGGCAGCGTCTCTTTGGACATTCCTTTGATATGGATGGTATCTGATGTCATTAAACCACTTAGCGCTAAATCCTCTCTGATCCTGAGCGCTGAAAGGTCTATTTTATTGATCTTAATCTCAGAACTGAATACAGGATTCTTTCTTAAATCTTTGATCAGTGCATCTGCCCGCAATCCAAGAATTCCATCTGCCTCCAATGAAATATCCTTCAGAAAAACGGAATCTTCCCGCATGTTTAAAAAAGCATCGGCGCTGAACATGATATCTTTTATTTCATTGCGGAATGGGTACAGCCCTGTATTTTTTATATGAAATTTCGATTTGAAATTCACACCAGTCTCTATATCCCCTTGTGCAATAATATCCATCGCAATCCTTGTCTGCCCTGTATTTATTTTATATTTATCAAGAATATCCCTGAATGCACTAAGTGATACGCCGTCCGATAAAACAGATATATTCATTTTTTTGGTCTTGTGCTTAAGATATGCCCATCCCTGAACTCCTATGCTGCCGGCGGCATATGAAGCGCTTGCCTTGATCTCTGTTTTGGCATCAGGATCTGAAGAGAGGTTTTTTATATCTACATTGAGATTCTGACATCTGTACTTATTGTCCTTATTAAAATCAAAGACACCGGACTCGATATTTAATTCATCCACTCGATACTTTGTATCAGATTTTATTTTGAATAAATCCATGAGCTTTTCTGAAATATTCATCCTGCCTTCCTTATCCCTTACAATGGTAAGTTCAGGCGAATAAACTGTGATCTTTTGTAAAGAGAATTTGTTTCTGGCAAGGTCGCTGTAACTCATATTTAGATGAAGCTTTTTTATCATTAGAAGCTCTCCTGATATAAATCCCTCAGGATTTTTCACTGAAATATCATGGATTGTTACATCAGAAGCAGATCCAATATATAAGTCACGGATTTCGACCTTCTGACCGATAAAAGAAGTGGCTTCATCAGCTATTTTTGTAATAAGTGCTTTCTTTACTTCACGATATCTCAGATAGGCAAAAGCAGCGATTAAGATAATAAAGGCAAGCAATAGAAGAGAGATTATTTTTACTGCCCTTCTTAGCGGCAATGACATAATTTATATTATACTTCTTTGAACCTCTGCTGCTGATATTTTATATATTGTTTCAAAATCCGTTATATGTGCTTTTTCAGTTAAGGAATTTTACTTTTTTTGCTTGTCGGTTATTTTCTTTATAACAGAAATCTTTCTTGAGATTCCGGGATGTTAATAGAATTCCTTCATGGCAGTATCGATTCCTGATAAATCGAAGCCTTGCCTGACAAGGGGGTTATCCTTAATTACCGGTACCCTTTCTTCTAACATAAGGCGTTTGTTTTTATAGATTACCCCTAAAGGGATACGGTCTCCCCATTCAAGGGCCTTTTTGAATGCTTCGATCCTGTTCTCAGGTTTATATTCAGGCTCTATATGATAGACTCTCTGCTTATACCAGTCATATGTATTGATTTTATTGAATGTCACACATGGCTGCAGTATATCGAGCAAGGAAAAACCTTTATGAAGCACTGACTCTTTCATAAGTTCCTTTAGATGCTCGGTATTGCCTGCAAAACCTCTGGCAACAAAACTGCAGTCAAGAGACACTGCCAATGCCATGGGGTTAAGTTGTTCTGAAAATACACCGAAGGGCTGATTCTTTGTAATCATTCCTTCCATGCTTGTTGGAGAAGGCTGACCCTTTGTAAGCCCATATATCTGATTATCATGCACAAATAGCTTTACATTAATATTTCTCCTCATTGCATGCATCAGGTGGTTCCCGCCTTCACCATAGCAGTCTCCGTCTCCTGCAACAGCAATAACAAGCATTTCGTGATTGGCGAGCCTTATTCCTGTCGCAACAGGAAGTGTTCTTCCGTGCAGTCCGTTGAAGGTATTGCATTTCACGTAGTGAGGAAATTTGCCGGACTGGCCTATTCCGGAAACAATAGTTAATTGATGAGGTTCTTTGCCGAGTTCAACCATTGCATCCTTAAATGCCTTAAGGATGCCGAAATTGCCGCAGCCAGGGCACCATGCAGGGATTTTCCCCTTATAATCGTCCAATACAGGCATCTAATTCTCCTAAAAGACCTTCCACGGTAAAAGGTCTTCCATCGTATTTATTGATTCTGTGGCTGAATTCATAACCTGTTTCTGCCATTATGAGGCGAGCAAACTGCCCGGTGGCATTATTTTCCACAGAGATACTCATCTTCGCATTGCTTAATAAAGCAAGATAATCAAACTTCTCTGTAGAAGGTAACGGATAAATCTCGCTGAAGTGCATCAGAGCTACACTTCTATCCCTTGACAAAATATCCACCGCCTCTTTCATGACCCCGTATGTAGAACCCCACCCTGTGATTAAAATCTCCGGATGTTTGCTTCCGTATAGAATCGGCGCCTCTATCTCCTCTTTTATTATTGGCAATTTTTTCAGCAATCTTTTTTGCACCATTTTTATCCTAATTTCAGAATCTTCTGTAATATGGCCTTCTTCATCATGCTCATCGCTGTCTGTTACGACTAAATAGTTTGAATCTCCCGGAACAGCAAGCGGTGATATGCCTGTATCTGTAAATGTATGCCTATTGTAGCTGTCAAGTTTCCGAAATGCATCTCCTCTTAATCTGTAGTCGTTGTATTGCAATTTACTGAGTTCAAACTTGTCATAAGTCCATGTCGTATCAGCAAGGTACTGATCAAAGATAATAAAAGCCGGTATCTGGTATTTCTCTGCCATATCAAAGGCCTTAATAGTGAGATAGAATGCCTGTTCAGGTGTGCCGGGTGCGAATATAACCCTTGAAAATTCTCCATGGGCAGCATGCAGGCAAAATAAAAGATCCCCCTGTTCTGTCCTTGTTGGCAGACCGGTTGCAGGCGCGGGCCTTTGGCCGACTGCAATAACTATGGGTGTCTCGGTCATTCCTGCCAGTGACAGACCCTCTGCCATTAATGCAAAACCTCCGCCTGCTGTGCCTGTCATTGCCCTCACACCTGCAAAGGATGCCCCTAATGCCATATTGATGGCTGCAATCTCATCTTCTGCCTGTTCTACAACGATACCGTATTCTTTCTCTTTGCCGGCAAGATAGTTCATGATCCCTGTTGAAGGTGTCATAGGGTAAGCTGAATAAAATTTACACCCGGAGGCTATAGCTCCAAGTGCAATGGCTTCTATCCCTGCAATAAGCATCTTTGCGCCGGATACAGAAGAGGGAATGAAAGAACATTTCGGACAGTTTTCGAGGGCAAAGGCATGCCCTGCCTTTGCTGCCATGATATTGGCCTGTACCAGATCCTCGCCTTTCTTTTTGAACGTATCATGCATTATGTTGTTCAGAATATCAAGGTCGAGCCTCAACATGCCAAGCACTGCCCCTGTTGCAACAGTATTCACCATGATTTTATTGCCGTGCTGCTGAGCCAGGTCTATAAAAGGGATATCGAGAAAATACGGCTTTTCATGTTTCTGTTTCAAAGCAGATGAATCGCAGATTATCAGACCATTTTCCGAGAGTTCTCTTTCATGAAGAGATATGCTCTCTTTATCCAGAGCAACGATAATGTCAATCCTGTCCCTTGAAGCTGTTACCGGTTTGTCTGAAAACCGTATCTGAAAGAAATTGTGACCGCCTCTTATGCGGGATTCATAGTCCTGGTGGGTAAAGACATGATATCCGGCTCTCGAAAAGACTTTCGAGAGTGTATCTCCAATGGTCTGAATCCCCTGTCCGGCCTCGCCGCCAATTTTTATGGAATAGTCCATGATAGCTTTTCTTAGTAATACTTCAGTAAAACGTGGGATCGGATAACTCCCCCTTCCACCTCTTAATTTAAGAGGGGGTTATTCCTCACCTTAAGATAAGGGGAGGCAAGGTGGGGTTATGATATAATGCCATTCACCAAAGAATTACGATTACTAAATAATCTTCACCTATAGAAAACTCTTTCTTAAATTATTCAACCAAACGATATGGCTTTTTTCCTCGCGGATGATCGCATCGATAAGATCTTTTTCCTTTAGCGCCTCTCTCAGCGAATAATAATAGAGCAGCGTCTCTCTTTCAAAACAGAGAGAGAACTCGATCGCCTCCAAAGCTGTTTTTACATGTTCAAGTGAAGGAAGGCATTTATCCTTGCCGAGAAAAAACTCTGAATCAACAATGGCCCTTAAATAGGGAGTGACTTCATTCCATTCTGCCGGTTCTTCCTCCCCTATCTTGTCTTTTATGCCGGAGAAACTTGTCCCATGTTTTAACTCATGCGCTGCAAGGAGTTCGAAAAGCTTCTTCAGCTCATTGTGGTCTTCAAATTTCTTTGCCATTTTATTATAAAATTCATTGCCGAGTTTTTCTGTCTGAACAGCCTGCTCAACTACTTCCCGAACGGAAAAAGTTATCATAATTCCTCCCTAAAAAAGTGAATATTCATCAGTTACTAAGGAGTTCATAAGTAAGGCCACATTCAGTCGATGGTTTGTCATTCCGGCTTGTCCGGAATCTTTCTTTGTTTTCAGAAGGATTCCCGACGCGCTCCGCTTGCGGGAATGACAATTGTGAGGCATTGCTTATGACCTCATTAGTAACAGCAAACAGTTGAAATGATTTTTTTATTTCTTTGCTGTTCGCCAAATATTCACTATTTACTGTCTACAGTTTAGATGATATTTTGTATATCGTCAATGCTTATGATATTTTTTTCAAGAAGATTTGCTGATAGCATGAACCCTCCACATGGAGGAGCATCTTTTTTTTTCTGAACAAAATCACAACCGTTTTCATAAAAGGAGCACGCAATGCACATTTCCCGGATTAGTTCTCCCTGAATTGCATCGCCGGGCTTCTCATAGGTCTTATCAAATGGGATATTACTGCCTCTTTTCAGCAGTTTTTCGATGACAAGGAATCCTTTGCAGGCGATGTTTTCTTTTTTTGAAGGTTTATAATAGGAACAGAATTTCTGACAAAGATTCTTTTGAATATACTTTCTCAAAGTTCTATCATTTAGCCTTCTTTCTCAAGAATTTTTTTGATGATAAAATTTAATAATTATATCACAAAAGCTGAATATGATGGCCTTTATATAGTCTGTTTTAAAACGCATGGAAAAATCCAAAGGCTGTCATTCCCGCAAGTGAAGCGCGTCGGGAATCCTTCTGTGAAGCCATCGGAAAGATTCCGGGCAAGCCGGAATGACAAACAAAAGGCAAGAATACCAACTTTATGGACAGACACTATATAGCAACTGTAACCTTTATTTTTGTAGAATAGCGAATGAAATATTTTCTCTCCAGGGAATGCGTCCTGAAATGGCTTGAAACCCCTTCTGTTTATCACATAAAAAAAGATGAGCTGTATGAGCTTGATGAGGATGCCTTTAAGTTTCTCGGAGAATGCTTATCCGGCCCGGGATGCAGTTCACAAGATTCAGAATTTATTGATTATTGCCTGAATGAAGGGATTCTGCTGAAAGACAGGATTATATTGCGTCGCCCTGCTTTGATAAAGTCTCCGGAGCCGTCTCTGCGGTATCTTGAACTGCAGATCACGGACAGATGCAATCTCAAATGCAAACATTGTTACATTGCAGATAAAAATCCCCCTTCACCCCCCTTTAGAAAAGGGGGGATGGGGGGATTTGATAAGTCATTAAAAAAGCAAAACTTCAACGAGCTTTCAATAAAACAGATACATGATATCCTCAAAGAATTTGAGGAGATGCAGGGGTTGCGGGTACTCATTTCAGGGGGCGAGCCATTTATGCATCGCGGGTTTGAAGAGATAAATGCTATGCTCCCGGATTTTTTCATAAGGAAAGTCCTCTTTACAAACGGCTTGCTCCTGAATAAAAAAAGACTCAAAGGGCTTAATGTAGACGAAATGCAGATAAGCATAGACGGACTTGAAGAAGCACATGATTCATTAAGGGGCAAAGGGACTTTTAATTCAGCGCTCAATGCTGTGAAACGTGCAATTGATTCAGGGTTTGAGGTCTCTATTTCAACAATGGTTCATCCGGGAAATCTGAATGATTTTAATGAAATGGAGAGTTTGTTTAAAGAAATGGGGATTAAGGATTGGACAGTTGACGTTCCGTGTATAACAGGAAGGTTAGAAGAACATGGTGAATTCCAGATCAGTCCTGAAGCTGGAGGGAAATATCTCAGGTACGGGCATGGCAAAGGACTGCATTCAGGCGATTCAGGTTTCGCATGTGGATTGCATTTAATGGCAGTATTGGCTGACGGCTGGGTTTCAAAATGCACCTTTTATTCCAAAAAACCGGTTAGCTTAATTGCAGAAGGACTGCAAAAATGCTGGAAGAAGATAAAGCCTTTACGACTCGCTGAACTGCAATGTGACTGTGATTATATTGAATCCTGCAGGGGAGGATGCAGATACAGGGCGCTTCTCCTTGGAGACCCTCTCGGGAAAGACCTTTACAAATGCAATTTATATGGTATATTTTAGAAATAAAGCGAATATCTGGGCATGAAGCTCAGATACCTCTATGAAAGGGGGGTGTCCGGCATGACAATTAAGAAGGTTTCAAAGAGGGTCTCAATGACCTGTAAATGCAAAAGCTCCTGTTAGAATCTAAAGTAGTATAGAAGAGATATGTATAAGCAGGAAAAAGAAAGGTTGGTATTTTGCCAGCCTTTCTTTTTCACACATCCTCTTATTTGAACGTTATCGCCTGGGTGGGACAGGTATCAGCGGCTTCCTGACAGTCGCAGGTGTTGCATTTGTCAGGGCCTATAACTATTGCTTTTTCATTTTCCACCTTAAAAACTTCCGGGCACATCTCTTCACATGTAGCACATCCTTCGCATAAATCTTCATCCACTACTGGCTTTGGCATACCGCACCTCCTTATATTGAATGTAATGTAATGAGTACCCTGTAACTTTTTACAGAGTTCCTCGATTGAGAAATCAAAATACTTCCTCCTATTTCACCATCTTTCCCTGTCTTGAATTTAAGCATCTCTTTCATATATGTAACAATAAAATATATTCAAGCCAACAGGGTTCAACCTTCAACAATGCTGTGCTCTGACCACATAAACCAGTTTCCTGTATCTGCCATGAAAGAATAGGTGTTAGCAAAGATACTGTAATGCTGTTGTTCTTCCTTGATGAGTCTGTTAAACAAAGTCTTCTCTTTTTCTTTTTGAGCCTCTGCTTCAGCCTTTTTATAAAATTCAATCCCCTCTTTTTCCATATGCATGGCGACCTTAAATGCCTCAAGCTCATCATTCGTTGCTTCTATCCTCTCCATCATTGAGTCCTTCATTGACTCAAAAATCGTTTTCATGTTCTTCATAGGGCTGACCTCATCAATCTTTATATCAACCTCTTTGAATATCTCAGAAAGCATCTGCATGTGTCTCTTTTCATCTTCTGTTATGGACAGTAACATTTTTTTCCCTGCCGGATGTTTTGTCTTCTCAGCAGCCTCAGTGTAAAACCTGATTGCGTCTTTCTCCATCCTGATGGCTATCTCAATAGCATTCATGTATCCCTCCTCGAATTATAAAATATAGGCGTTTTATTCAGTTTAACTATTTCCCTGAAGATATTCAATTCACTTTTCTTTTTTCATCATATTTCTAATTATTTTCAAGATTACTTATAATAAAAATTATAGAAATGAACCGTCTTTCTTTTATACAACTTTATCCCACCTTGCGCTGTAATCAGTCTTGCAGTTTTTGCTTCAACCAGAACATATCACGTTCAGCTTTATACAAAGACATGAGTGAAAAAGACGCATATGCACTGATTGACCTGCTTTTAGAAGAAGGAATTCGTGAGATCGACATTCTTGGCGGTGAGCCTATGCTTCTTGCCTGGATGAAGGATTTTGTTGAATATGTGACGGGTCTGGATATCACGCTCAATATCAGTACGAATGGAAGCCTTCCTGATATCGTTTCTCAATATGATGAAATACAAACTTCATTAATGAACATAGGCTTTTCCATTCACGGATTCTCTCAAATGCATAATGCCTTGACCTTGGCAGATAATTTCTCGAAAGCTGTCGCTGGGATTAAACTATTAATCGACGGAGGCAAAAACCCTATTGTCAAGAGTGTATTGACGCTGAAGAACAAGAATGAAATATATGACATTGTTCTGCATTTAAGAGATATCGGGGTTAAAAGGTATTACTTGTTACATGAGGATATTATCGGCAGGGAGCAATATTCAGATTGTTTTTCTTTCCCGGAATTTCATGAATTCTATTCAGAATTAAAACAGAAATTAAACGGGATACTGGATATCGGTTTTGTTGCAGCCTCAGGGTTCTATAAATATGGACCGAGGAAAGGTATCAGGTGTAATGCGGGAATAACCAAGATTGCACTTCTTCCTGACGGCTCAGCCTTCCCCTGCAACCTCTTTTTGGGGTTCGACGATTTTTGTCTTGGGAATATATATCAGGATGGCCTGGAATCAATTTTAAAAAACCCCATTCTCGATAGATTTAAGAAATATGATGGAAACAGATGCGCAAGTATTTCATGTAAACATTATTCTATATGCTCCGGCGGATGTCCTGCGCACATATTTTCCGCTTATGGCTCACTGGATGCTGCAGACCCCAGGTGTGAGATTAGTCCTCACTAATCTCTTGACAAGAAATTTTATGTAATGATAATATTTATCATTAAGGAATAATTCTAATTTAATAATTATGATCAAAAATAAAATAAAAGGATTAAAAATGACCCCTCAAAGGCTTGCGATACTTGCATATCTTGAGGGCAATATTGATCATCCTTCAGCCGATGATATTTATAAGGCTGTCCTTAAGAAATTTCCAACCATGTCTTTTGCAACAGTATATAACACTCTGGAATCTCTGAAAAACCGTGGCAGCGTTTCAGAACTTACCATTGATCCTGACAAAAAACGTTTTGACCCGAATCCGGATCCTCATAATCATCTGATTTGTAACAAATGCCGCAAGATCCTTGATATTCATATTGATTATGAACTCCGGGTTCCTTATGAAAAAAAACAGGGGTTTGAAATCACAGGGAACCATATTAAATTTTACGGCATATGTCCAAAATGCAGGAGGGGGAAATAATTATGAGCATAACAGTCGAAAAAATACCAGGAGGATTCAGAGTTGACGGTCTTGATCTGAAGAGGGGGAAATGCGGTTGCACATCAATAATTGCATGCTGCTATAGCTGGTCAATGATAAAGCAGAGCGGGAACAGATTTGTCTTCACTGCGAAAGCCACCGGTCCTGATACCCAGGACACATTCAACTGGGGGTATACAGTAAAAAAAGGCGATTTCACAGTTGAAGTGAGCATGGAAGATGCACGGGACAAGAAATTGTTCTCTGGTTATTATCCACCAAGCCTTGAAGAATGGATCGGAAAAGGCTGGGAGGTGGCAAAAAAAGAAGGTGAGAGGGAAGATTTCAGTATGTGGAGATGTACGATGTGCAAATGGCTCTACAAGGATCAAAAAGAAAACGTAAAATTTGCAGACCTGCCGGAAGACTGGAAATGCCCTGTATGTAAGGCAGAAAAGGGTATTTTTGAAAAAGTGGCATAAGAGATAATTATCGTATAGAATTGTATAAGAATACAAAAGAGTCTCATGCTGAAAGGAGTTTCAAAACATGAAAGCTATTGAAATAAAGCCCGACATTTTCTGGGTAGGCGCAATCGACTGGGCGATACGTGATTTTCATGGTTATATAACGCCTAATGGCACAACCTATAATAATTATCTTGCAATAGACAAACAGGTCACCCTTTTTGATACTGTCAAACATGAATTTTCAAAAACCACTATTGATAGTATTAAGAGTCTTGTCGACCCTTCAAAGATAAAAAATATCGTGATCAATCATATCGAAAACGATCATGTGACAAGCCTTGCCGATATTATGGTGCTTACGCCTGATGCTGCCATTTACATTACTGAAAAAGGCAAGAAAGGATTGGCAAGGTTCTTTGATATATCAAACTGGAATATAAACATGGTCAAGACCGGAGATACCCTGAATATCGGCAAAAGAACCCTGCTCTTTCTTGAAACGCCGATGCTTCACTGGCCGGATTCGATGATGACATACGTTAAAGAAGATAAACTTCTTATCAGCCAGGATGGTTTTGGCCAGCATTTTGCGTCCTCTGCACGGTTTGACGACGAGTTTATTACCTGCCATTCGGTATCTGAACTCGATGATGCTATTAAGGACTATTATGCAAATATACTGATGCCGTTCGGTACATTGATTAAGAGCAAGGTCGCTGAAATCCAGAAGCTTGGGCTTGAAATAGACATGATAGCTCCTGACCACGGGATTATATGGAGGAAAGACCCTTCAAAAATCATTAACATGTATCTCGATATGGCAAACGGCAAAGCGGATTTAAGAGTTGCAATCATCTATGATACCATGTGGCACAGCACTGAACTTATGATAGTGCCAATCATGCAGGGGATACATGATGAGGGTGTTGATGTAAAGGTGATAAAGCTGAGGGTGAATCCCAACAGTACAGCTATAAAAGAATTCTGGAAGTCACGGGGGTGCCTTATCGGTTCTCCTACCCTGAATAATTCAATGTTTCCGACTGTTGCGGATTTTCTCGTGTACCTGAAGGGACTGAAGCCCAGGAACCGTATTATCGGAGCCTTTGGCAGTTATGGGTGGGGCGGCGGCGCTGTCAGGGATATGTATGAGGAATTCAAAATAATTGGTCTTGAATTAATGGAGCCTGGAATACAGTCCCTCTACAGGCCATCTGCAGAGGATGAAATTAAATGCTATGAATTCGGCAGAGAGTTTGCAAAAAAGGTTAAGGCATATCATGCTCAGTTTGAATAAACAATAGGGGAAAGATATTTTTATAAGTTAAGGAGGGAATATGTCAAAGACAGATAGAAATCTTCAGGAGGCTTTTGCAGGAGAGTCACAGGCAAACAGAAAATATCTCGCTTTTGCAAAAAAGGCTGATGCGGAAGGATACAAACAGGTTGCAAAACTTTTCAGGGCAGCTGCAGAGGCAGAAACTGTTCATGCCCTGAACCATCTGAAGGAGATGGACGGCATTAAAAGCACAAAAGAAAACCTCACCGAGGCAATAGGCGGAGAGACGCATGAGTTTCAGAGCATGTATCCACAGATGATTGCCGACGCTGAAGCTGAGGGAGATAAAGGCGCCTTAAGGAGTTTCAACTTTGCCAATGAGGTTGAGAAAATACATGCCGGTCTTTACAAGAAGGCCTTTGATCAGCTTGGCAAAAATGAAGAGGTTGATTACCATGTCTGCCAGGTCTGCGGGAACACTGTTGAGGGAGAACCGCCTGACAAATGCCCGATTTGCGGGGCATTGAAAAAGATGTTTAAGAAGGTTGAGTAAATAATTTTTTATAATACTGAAATATTTCTTCAATCTTGTCATTCTGGCTTGTCCAGAATCCTTCTTCAATAGAATGTTTGAAGAAAGTGCAGCAAGAAGGATTCTCTCCTCGGCGAGTCGCTCCCGCACTCAGGCGGGTTCGCTGAGGAGAAGAGGCGACCGAACAAGTCGGAATGACAAAAAGGAGCTATTTATGAACCTCTTTAAATACATTTTATTTATTTTTGTAACCTTGTCTTTATTTTATTTTCATGGAATATCCTCTGCTGAAGTTAAAGAAGAGATCATGAATCAGGTCTCATTGAGTCCTCAGACACAGACTTGCATAGGCTGTCATCATCTTTATACACCAGGGATAGTCAAAGACTGGTTATCAAGCAGACACGCGAAGACGAACCCTTCAGAGGCCATGAAAAAATCTACTTTGGAGAAAAGGATCTCTGCAGAAGAGATTCCACAGGGTTTGCAGGGAATTGCGGTTGGCTGTTATGAATGTCACAGCCTTAATACCGGCAGCCATAAAGACAGCTTTCCTCACATGGGGCAGACAATAAACGTGATTGTTACCCCGCAGGACTGCAAGACCTGCCACCCTGTTGAATTCAGCCAGTTTAACGGAAGCAAGAAATCATACGCATACAAAAACCTTATGGAAAATCCTGTTTATAACACATTGGTAAAAACAATTACAGGTGTTAAGCAGGTTACAGAAAAAGGGTTAGCATCAGATTCCCCCACAGAAATGACCCTGCACGAAACCTGCCTCGGATGTCACGGCACGATAGTTAAGGCAACCGGTATGAAAAGCATAGACACAAAGCTCGGCAACATTGATATCCCGGATCTTACAAATTGGCCAAACCAGGGTGTTGGAAGGGTAAATCCTGACGGGAGTACCGGAGCCTGTACAGCCTGCCATCCACGGCATGGCTTTTTAATAGAGGTTGCAAGAAAGCCTTATACCTGCAGCCAATGTCACCATGAACCTGATGTGCCTGCATGGAGTGTGTATGAGGAAAGCAAACACGGGAATATCTATTTGTCTAAAAACAGCAGCTGGAATTTCACGAACGTGCCATGGAAGGCAGGAGAAGATTTCAAGGCTCCAACGTGTGCCACATGCCATAACAGCCTGGTTGTTTCACCTGATAATATTGTAATTGCAGAAAGAACTCACAACTTTGGTTCAAGGCTATGGGTAAGGCTTTTCGGGTTGATATACAGCCATTCCCAGCCAAAATCAGGGGATACAACCATTATCAGGAACAGGGATGGATTGCCCTTGCCCGTTGCATTTACCGGCGAACCTGCATCAGAGTATCTGATTGATCAATCTGAGCAGGAAAACAGGCTGCAGATCATGAGCAGGGTCTGCAGCAGCTGCCACAGCACAAGCTGGATAAATGGTCATTTTGCAAAACTCGGCAACACATTGAAGGAAACGGATGCGATGACCCTTGCAGCTACAAAACTTTTATCTGATGCATGGGGGAATGGGATCGCAGACAAGACAAATCCTTTTGATGAATCGATTGAACAGTTGTGGATAAAACAGTGGCTCTTCTATGCCAATTCAATCCGTTATTCCTCTGCCATGACCGGTGCCCCTGATTACACATCATTCAAAAACGGCTGGTGGCATCTTAATGAAAACCTTCAGAATATGAAGGAATGGACAGAACTCAAAAAATTAAAAAAGGACAGGGACTGAATGAAAGTTATCGCTTTCCTTGGAAGCCCGAGCAAGGGAGGGAATACCGAACTCCTGCTCAAAGAAACAGTAAGGGCAATCGAAGATTCAGGCATAACTGTACAGGTTTTCAATCTGAACCTTATGAATATCATGCCATGCCAGAACTGCGGGGGATGTGAGGAAACAGGCAGATGTGTCTATGATGATGATATGTCTCAGATCTATGATGCAATACGGTCTGCTGACAGGATCATCCTTGCCTCTCCCGTCTTCTTTTTCAGCCTCAGCGCTCAAACAAAAATTATGATTGACAGATGTCAGGCATTCTGGTGCGAGAAATACCTACTTAAAAAACCGATGCCTGAAGGCCCTCATAAAAGGAAGGGGCTGCTCCTTCTCGTTGCCGGCATGAAAAAAAATATAGGCATAGAATGTTCAGAAGTAACTGCAAAGGCTTTTTTCAGGACTATCAGCGTCCCGGAACATAGGACATTAGGCTATACCGGAGTAGATGCCAAAGGCGACATCTTAAAGCATCCTGCAGCGTTCAAGGAGGCTTACGAGGCAGGGAAGAAACTGGCAAAGGTTTAATACCCGCAGCTCTGATTGTTTATAACATCTATAATCTTTATTTTTTTAATAGTATAGAGAAATCCGAATTGTCAATATTATTTGATAAAATATAGAAATAGCGAGGTCTTTAAATACATCGTTCATCTTCTACCCTTCCTTTTATATTGCTGGAATATTTTTTAAAAGGGTAAATATGTTTGTCATATTCATGTATTCTCCGGCATGTCTCTATGTCCGGGAATAGGTGATACTGTCCTTTTGAAATTCTTCAATAATTTCATCCGTCAGAGATGGACGAATTTTCGGCAATATTTGAATAAAAGTATCTGTGGTTACCCGGTAATCTTGCCTGCTGGCATATTCCTCTTCAAAAGCGAATTGAGCAACTTGCTGAAAGAGGTACTCAATATCCGCAGGCGTAAAGCGGGATGTCATCTTGACAATTAGATTCAGATCAATGTCTTCTGTATGAAGCTTGGACAAATAATGTTCCAGAATCGTTCTCCTTCCATCTTCGTCCAAACCACCAACCGGTATTATGCAATCGAACCGTCCCGGACGAAGCAGCGCAGCATCCAGCTGACGGATAAAGTTGGTGGCACACACGAGCAATACCTTGTTCCCTTGATTTTTGAGCAGAGGAACCTGTTTGAGAAATTCATTGGTAATGGACTTGTCAACCCTTGATCCGATATCCCGACTTGCTGCGATCTCTTCAAACTCGTCAATAAAGATAACTGCTTTTTCCAGGGTTCTCGCCTTTTCCATTATGTTGTGCAAATTAACTCCAATTCTATCCACACCATCTACCATGAGCATGCTGGGCAAAATTTCGATATACCACCATGACAAGACACCTGCTATTGCTTTAACAAAATGAGTCTTGCCGGTGCCTGGAGGTCCAAAAAAAATAATGGTCTTCGGCGGAATTACTCCATGCTTTTTTGAAAGGCTCTCTTCTGTCAGGGGAAGGATAATTCTCCGTTGAACCATCTGTTTTGGAGGCTGAGAATCCGATATGGTGTCCCATATTTCTCTGCTGATGATCTGAGCCCCCATCTCAGACAGGACATCCTGTCTTTCGTAGTCCAAGTATTCCTTAAGGGCTTGATCCATATTTTCGAGAAAATCGATGCATGCAGTCCGCAATCCTACATCGCGGCCGAGTTTTTCAGACATCAGCCATTTATGCTGCAATATTTTTGCCCAAATGTCAGTGGCAATTTCAGGATCAAATTTTATGCCGCTAATTTCAAAGATAGTGCCGGCACATTCCTCTGGTGACGGTGTTTCCGGAATGCTTATATTCATCATTTACCTCTTACTTTCTCACATTAACGGCTGTCAGGATTACTGCGCCGGACTTCTACGTCTGAAACTTTCTACGCAGTTGAACCTGAATTAAACTAAGGTCTGATTTTTCTCAATAGTTATTCCAATACATGGATATTTTTTCTTTTAGAAATCGACTTGAGGACATCAGGCCAGACCGTGGTGCTCACCTCGCCAATGTGAGCGGTCCTTAACAGATACATGAATGTACGTGACTGACCGATGCCGCCTCCAATACTTAATGGTATCTCATCATTGAGGATCGCCTGATGGTAGGGCAACTGTAGAAAATGTTCCTGTACGGCCTCTTTAAGTTGCTGCACCATGGTCTCTTTAGTCACACGGATACCCATGGATGTCAGTTCATGACGACGCTTCGTCACCGGATTCCAGACCAGGATATCGCCGTTGAGTCCATGAAACTGTCTTCCTTTCTTTTTAATAGTTGGCGTGATCCAGTCATCATAATCCGCCGCTCGCATCTCATGGGGATATCCGTCTTCCAAGACATAGCCGATGCCTATGATAAATATTGCCGGATGCACCTCCTGTACCATTTTTGTCTCTCGCTGTTTGCGGGTGAAGTCCGGATAGCGTTCCAGGATTTCCTCCGCGTGATAAAATTCCAACTTTTTTGGTATATCCGGATATTTATCGGTATTGAGTCCGGGGAAGTCTTTCTTGACCATCTGACCTGCCTCATAGATAACCGACCAGATTCTCTCGACGACATCCCGCAAAAAATCCAGATTACGCATATTCTTAGTGATAACCCGTTCCCAATCCCATTGATCAACATAGGCGCTGTGGTCATGGTCCAGGAAATAGTCCTTTCTAACTGCCCTCATATCTGTACAAATCCCTTCGCCCACTTCACAGCCGAACTGTTTCAAGGCCATCCGTTTCCATTTTGTGGCCGCCTGGACCACCTGAGTCTCGATTCTTTTTTCAAGACCGAGCCCACAAGGAAATTCAACGGGCGTGCGTGAACCATCCCGGTCAAGGTAATCATTGACACCGCTCTCCTTGGTTACGATGAGCGGAACCTGAACCATAAAAAGGTTGAGTTCCTTGCACAGGTTCTCTTCAATAAAATTTTTAATCTTGAAAAGTGCCTTCATCCTCTCTTTGGGACCCAACAACGCCTCATAATTGTGAGGGAGGATTTTATCCACCTCTTCATAAGTGCTGATACCCGGCCCTGCCAAATCCATTTTCTTATCTGCCATCATATACCTCCTTGGTTGTGAATATTATGCCGTGTTAAGCCGTGCCGCGAGTAAAGGCACTGACATTTAAGCAATATATATTTATTTGAATTAATAGAATATACACTTTCAATAATTAGGGATATATTCTATATAGCATTCTGGGGAATAAAATAGCCTCTCTTACGTGAGATATTCCTGCTATCCAGCTTACAGTCCGTTCTATCCCTAACCCAAACCCTGAATGAGGCACTGAACCGTATTTACGGAGATCCACATGCCAACGGTAAGGCTCCATCGGTATATTAAATTGCTGCATTCGCTCTAATAATTTATCATAATCATCTTCACGTTGACTACCCCCTATTATCTCTCCATAACCTTCGGAAGCAATTAAGTCCGCGCATTTAACTCGTTCTGGATTTTGAGAATCTTCTTTCATATAAAAAGCTTTGATCTTTTTGGCATAGTTCATTGCAAATACTGGCTTACCGAAATGATGGCTAATGGACGTTTCCTCATCTTTACCGATATCATCGCCCATCTGAATAGGATTTCCCATCCCTTGCAGTATGTTAAGAGCATCATCATAAGTAGTTCGGGCAAACGGAGCGTTAACCACCTGTTCCAATTTGGCGGTATCGCGCTCTAAGACTTTTAAATCTTCCCTGCAATCCTCCAGACAGCGGCCGATAATATATTGAACAAAGCGTTCCTGCAGTGCAATGTTGTCATCATTATTATAATAAGCTTCTTCGGCCTCAACCATCCGAAACTCTGAAAGATGGCGGCGGGTTTTAGATTTTTCAGCTCGAAAAGTTGGGCCAAAATTATATACCAATCCATGCGAAAATATTGCTGCTTCCAGATAGAGTTGCCCGGTTTGCGCCAAATATGCTGTTCCTAAATCATAATACTGAGTAGCAAATAAAAATGAATTTTACCTGAAGAGCGCTTAATGTATAACCAACCTTTAATACATACTGTTTGCCCGGAATATCGTCCTGCCGAACTTATATAAACCCATGGTGTACTCATACCTTCTCCTTTATACTAATAAGTGCAAAAGTAAGGCTACATGGATGTCATTCCCGCTTGTCGGGTCACCTCTTCTCCTCAGCGAACCCGCCTGAGTGCGGGAGCGACTCG
>Ga0194126_10001022_pt1 | contig 47253 bp, 44 predicted proteins | sample TA2KigC150mmetaG_FD_148641 | JGI IMG/M metagenome (GOLD analysis project Ga0194126, IMG submission 148641) | Freshwater microbial communities from Lake Tanganyika, Tanzania - TA2015035 Kigoma Deep Cast 150m | ecosystem: Environmental > Aquatic > Freshwater > Lake | place: Tanzania: Lake... | reverse complement strand
GTTTTAATCGTCGCTTTTGGGAAAATGAGCTTTTTGATCGCCTGGTCAAGGCTTGTATATCAACTGAAACTGTCACATATCATCAACTGACAACCCAGAAATCTTTATGAGCTAAGTCAATAGGCATATTTTTTTATTAATATCTTTTTTTTTCTTGACTTAGTTGTCGCTTTGTAATAAGTTTCCGCCATCGACTGTGAACGCCAAACCCGTCGCAAGGCGGGGACGGAAAGCTACGGGTCTCGGAAGAATGAGACAGCCGGGTTGCCTGGAACGGTAACCCGGCTTTTTCATGGCGCTTCACCTGCATACGTCAAAGATATTAAACATTATGTTTGAAGAATTACACTATTCAGGGTGCCACGGTAAAGCCGGAATCAGGCTTCTTAGGGGTAACACAAGGATATCGCTCTTAAAATTTTCCAGGATCGGGCATTATCAGATTGTGGAATAATTTTTGCAAAGTTTATAGAGAGAGACAAAGCCAAACCCGTTGCAAGGCGGGGACGGAAAGCCACGGGTCTCGGGAAAATGAGACAGCCGGGTTGCCTCGAGTAGCCCGGTTTTTATGTTTTTGTCACATTTTCACAAGCCTGGTCCATAAAGCCGACCCCATGGTAACGAGGTGATATCAGGTTAATTTTGGGAAACGGCAGGGAACCATAGGAAAAATCTTTCTGGGAGTTGGTTAGGAAGTAAGCTGTTTTTCAACTACTTAATGTTTACAGGAGGTGGAAATTATGAAGAAGCTTGTCGTATTCTTAATGGCCATCGGGCTGTTGTGTTCCGCGGCCGGAGCCCAGGCGGGCACCTTTAATTTTACCGGCAATCTTTACTTCCATACTGACGTGGTTTACTTTAATTTCAGTTTGGCGAACGACGCCACCAACGTCAGGGTGTGGACCGACTCGTTCCAAAACGCGGCCAATTTTGATCCCATCACCGCGCTCTGGACCGCAACCGGAAATTTGATCGCCGAAAATGATGACAACTCTTCCGTCAACCCCCTTACCCAGACATACTGGGACTCGGGTTTTATTCTGCCCACCCTGGCGGCGGGCAACTACCAATTTACCGTGGCCGCCTATTCTAATTTTGCAAAGGGATCCACCCTGGCGGATGGTTTTAGTTACGATGGCCAGACCCCTATCCCTATCGAGCAACATTGGGTGAAGGCCCCTGGCTATTATAGCGTGTGGTTTGACGGGGTGGACCAGGCGACCTCAAACGTCCCCATCCCCGGCGCGGTCTGGCTGCTGGGCTCCGGTCTGTTAGCCATGGGGGGGTTACGGCTGAAGCTTCGCACGTAATCAGATTTTCTTTTCCTGATCAAACTGCAAACGGGCAGGGTGAATGTTACCCTGCCTGTTTTTTGTCTCCGTAAGCAGAACCTTGGGGCGCCTCTCGACATCTCCGCCACCACTTGGACAGTTCATCGAGTGATATGACGCCGGTAATGATATTTGCCAAATCGTTTTACAGCGCCGGGCGCAGGTAGGTGGGGACCAGTTGGGCGGGGTTGGCGGTCAGGTCAAGGGCCAGGCGGCGGCGGGCCAGCCGGGCCAGGATCGAGGCCCGGGGCCAGCGTCTTTCCGGCGGGGCCCAGGTAATCTCGGGGGGCAGCAGCCTGGTCAGCACCTCCCGATGGGCGTCGAGACCGGGACCGGTGAGCAGGAGCGGCCGAGGCAGCCGGGCCGGGAGTTCCCTCACCGGCAGACGCAGCGGCCCCTCCAGCACCTCGGGCCAATCTTCCGGGCACCGGAACAACCCCCAGAAGACTTCCCCGCGCTTGGCGTCCATGACCACCCCGACGGGGTGAGGGTGAAAAGGGAACTGGGCCGCCAGCGCCTCCAGGGTGGGCACCGGCACCAACGGGCGCTTAAGGGACCACGCCAGGGTCTTGGCGGTGGCCAGCCCGATCCGCAGCCCGGTAAAGTTGCCGGGGCCGGCGCTCACGGCCACCGCGGCCAGATCCGCCACGTCCCGTCCGGCAGCTTTCAGGATCGCGGCCACCCCGGGCATCAGGCAGGTCAGGTAGGCGTTCGGGCTTTCCAGGGAGTACTCCATCAGCACCTGGTCATCCGCCACCAGGGCCAGACTGCCATTCTCGGTGGCGGTATCCAGGGCTAAGATGAGTACGGGCTTTGGCGGCGAACTATGGAGGCGCATGCGGTAGGCTGTGAAACCATCCCTACAAATTTCGGCGGCCACCGACCGCCCGATATCGGTTTTAACCTTTAAAACTGATTGGCGCTCCAAAGGCTATTTTCTGTAACCGCAGGCTTTACCGTAAAAACTCAAATCCCCCTAAATCCCCCTTTGCTAAAGGGGGACTTTTAACCCCCTTTTGGAAAAGGGGGCAGGGGGGCTTTTCATCGTCGGCGGGTAGCAAATATCTGCCATTCCCGTTTAGCCTGCGCCACCCTTTGACTGCAATATGCTTTGAACCGTCGCGCCTGAGCCTGTGCGGCTCACTCCAAGGCTATAAAAAGCAGGGATAATGAGGATGGTGGGCAATGCCCACCCTGATATTTTCCCCTAATCCCTGATCCCTGGCCACTGACAACTTTTCAAAACCGAAAACCGAAAACGGTATCATTACTGGGTCTGCACCAGGCGCAAAATATCCTGGTAAAAGACCAGGATCATCAAAGCCAGGAGCAACATCAGGCCCAATCCCTGGGCCATCTCCCGGTGCTTAAGCGGCATCGGCTTGCCCCGGATCGCCTCCAGGGTGAAGAAAAACAGGTGCCCGCCATCCAGAACGGGGATGGGCAGGAGGTTGAGCAGGAAGAGATTGACGCTCAGCGCCGCCATAAACTGCACCAGGTAGGACACCCCCATCTCCGCCTGTCTGCCCGCCACCTGGGCGATGAGGATGGGGCCGCCGAGGCTCTTCAGCGGCACTTCCCGGGCCACCAGTTTATACAGGCTCTCCACGGTCAGCCAGGTCAGGCGGCCGGTGTAAAACACGCCTTGACCCAAGGCCCGGATGGGACCGACGTGCTCCACGGCCGGATGATCCCCGGAAGAGACGCCGATGATCATGGCAGAGACTTTTCCCCCGAAAATGTCGGCGGTCTCCATGCGTTGGGGGGTCACCTGGACCTGGAAGTCCCGGTCTCCCCGCCGCACCGACAGGGTTAAGGGATGTTCCACGCTCTGACGGATTTTCACCGAGAGGTCTTCCCAGCGGCTAACCGATTCGCCTCCCACCGACAGGATCTGGTCGCCTTTTAACAGACCCGCCTGCGCCGCCGGGGAACCCTCTTTCACCCCGCCGATTTCGGTGGTGAGATAGGGAATGCCGGAAAAAGCAAAGACCAGGAACAGGGCCAGGGCTGCGAAAATCAGATTGAAGGCCGGCCCCGCCAAGACAATTAAAAACCGATGCCAGAGCGGGTGATGGGAAAATGACACCGATTGCAACTCGGGCGGCACTTCATCCTTGGGATTTTCCCCAAAAAGCTTGACATAGCCCCCCAGCGGAATCACCGAAAGACGGTAATCCGTATCCCCGATCTTCTTGTGGAGCACCTTAGGCGGGAAGCCCAGGGAAAACGCGTCCACCCGCACCCCGAAGAATTTGGCCATGAGGAAATGGCCCAATTCGTGAACGAAGACCAGGACCCCCAGGACTATAATGGTCGCCAACGCGGTTGTCATAAAAGTAGGTATGCTCCTGTGGGAGAAATAGTAATCCAGTCGGTCCGTGGCCGGGGAGCGCCGCGCAACTCTATATCCCCCGGTTGATCAAGCCCTGGGCAAAATCCCGGGCCCAGCGGTTGACGGCCAGGACCTGGTCCAAACTATCCAGCGGCTCATGCCGGTGGGCCTCCATGGCGGCCTCCACGGTTTTGGGGATGTCCATAAAACCGAGGCGGCCGGCAAGAAAGGCGGCCACCGCCATTTCGTTGGCGGCATTGAGCACCGCAGGCATGGTGCCCCCGGCCCGGGCCGCGGCATACCCCAGGGCCAACCCCGGAAAGCGGGTCAAATCGGGAGCCTCAAAGGTGAGCCGGCCCACCTGGCACAGATCCAGGCGCGGCCCGTTCAGGGGCAGGCGCCGGGGGTAGGTCAGGGCATAGGCGATGGGCAGGCGCATGTCCGGCGCCCCCAACTGGGCGATCACCGAGCCGTCCACAAACTCCACCAGGGAATGGATAATACTCTGGGGATGGATGTAAACCCCCACCTGGTCCACGTCCAGGCCGAAGAGCACCGAAGCCTCGATAACCTCCAGGGCCTTGTTCATCATAGTGGCGCTGTCGATGGTGATCTTGGGCCCCATGCTCCAGTTGGGATGTTTCAGGGCCTGGGCCGCGGTGGCGCCGCGCAGGCGCTCCAGGTCCCAGGCGCGAAACGGCCCCCCGGAAGCGGTAAGCCAGAGCTGCCGCACATCCTGCCGGCGTTCGCCGTTCAGGGCCTGAAAAATGGCGCTGTGTTCGCTGTCCACCGGGATGATGGGCACGCCCCGTTCCTTGGCCGCGGCCATCACCAGGGAGCCCGCGGCCACCAGGGTCTCTTTATTGGCCAGGGCCACCGGCAGCCCGGCGTTAATGGCGGCCAGGGTGGGTTCCAGGCCCACCGCCCCCACCATGGCGGAGACCACCAGGTCCACTCCCTCGGTTAAAGCTATCTCCTTCGCCCCTTCCGGCCCCCAAAAAATTGCCGGATGCCAATTTGTCGGCAAGAGAAGCTTGAGTCGCGCCGCGGTCTCTTTATCTTGGACCGATACCCGAAGCGGTTGGAATTCCTTAATCTGTTGAGCCAAAAGCTCAACATTCCGGCCGGCGGCCAACCCCGCCACCGCAAATTCACCGGGATGTTCCGCCACCACCGCCAGGGTGCTTTGGCCGATGGAGCCGGTGGAGCCAAGAATAGCCAGGTATTTCATAGAGCTGACATTGCCCTTATTATATCGGCGCTTTCCCACAAGAACCTTAGCCGGGATCGGCCCGCGGGGAAGTTTTCCATTATCTAGACCAAGTTATACAGACAGATTTATTCTATCCGTTTGCCTCCCGCCTGTAAAGTAATTGATTAATTGGGGGCAGACGCTATTTTTTCTAGCTTTGGTGCACCTGGATGAATTATCGCCATGAGGAGCCGACAACTTTGCCAAGCAAATCAGAGGAAACCGCGGGCAGTGCCCGCGCTACAAGCTTTTTAAATTGACATATAGATGTATTTATTGATACATATACCCATATGAAAACAACCATAGAGATATCAGATGCCCTTCTGGAAGCCGCCCGGCAGGTATCCCGCCGGGAGAAAACCACGGTCCGGTCGCTGGTGGAGGAGGGTTTGAGAAAGGTCATCGCGGAAAGGGAGCAAAGCCGCGACTTTAGGCTCCGCAAGGCCACCTTCAAGGGCGCCGGACTCCAACCCCAGGTTACCGGCGCTTCCTGGGAGCAGATTCGGGGGCTCATTTATGAAGGCCGCGGCGCATGATTGCCGTGGATACCAATCTCCTGGTCTATGCGCATCGGGAAGATTCTCCCTGGCACGACGCCGCGTACGGTTCGATAGTGGAACTGGCCGAGGGGCGAGGACCCTGGGCCATCCCCTGGCCTTGCCTCCACGAATTCCTGGCCATCGTCACGCATCCCAAAATCTATGCGCCGCCCACCCCTTTGGATGCGGCTCTGGAGCAGGTGACGGCCTGGCTGGAATCTCCCAGCCTGGTCCTGCTGGCGGAATCAGAGGGATATTGGCCGGAGTTGCGCCTTGCCCTCCAGGTGGGACGAGTCGCCGGGCCCCAGGTTCATGACGCCCGCGTCGCGGCCTTGTGCCAAAGCCACGGCGCCCGGGAATTATGGACCGCCGACCGGGATTTCGGCCGCTTCCCCGCCTTGAAGGTGAAAAACCCGCTGGTAAGGTGAACTAACCCTGGAGGTTGACAGTAAATTAAAATAGTGTCTTTCCCTAATTTTCCCAGGGCCAGATGCCGGCCAGGTGGTCCAGGGAGGGGTCCAGACTGCCTTCCTGGTGAGGCTCCAGGGTAATGAAGGGCTGGCGCCCCCGGTGGGCCAGGTAGTCGAGAGTTTCTCGGAGAGGGACCCGGCCGGCGCCTAAGGCCAGGTGGGTGTCGTTATCCCCGTGGTTGTCGTGGAGATGCAGGTGCCCGATGACCGGGGCCAGGGTCTTAAGCCAGTGGGGGAAGTCGCCGGTGCTGAAAGCCAGGAGGTGCCCCACGTCAAAGCACACCTGGAGGTTGGGCGCCCCCACCCGGCCCAGGACTTCCAGGAAGAGTTCCGGCTCGGTTTCGTGGACATTTTCCAGCATCACCGTCACGCCGTGAGGCGCCGCCAGGGCGGCCAACTCCTTCCAGGTGGCCGCGCTGCGGGCCAGCCAGCGCTCCTGATCCCCGAGGTAGTGCCGGGCTTCATAGCCCAGATGGCAGACCACCGCCACCGGCCGAAACACCGGCAAATAGCGGAACGCCTGGCGCAAACGCCGGCGCGACGCGGCCAGGACGCCATCGTCCAGCGCCCCCGGGGCCAGGTCTTGAAAGGGGCCGTGCAGGGTGATCCGCCGCCCGGCCCCGTGAAAAGCCCGGGCCGCCCGGCGAAAGTCCCCGGGGCGGTAATGTCCCAGGCTATAGGCGTCCAGGCCAATTTCCGGATTGAGGCCCCGGCGCAAAAACTTCTCGAGGTACCCGGCCTGCAAAAACGGAAACGGGAGATTGACCTGGACCTGGGCCAGCAGGGCCGCAGCGCTTATCCCCATTGAGGTTTAGTCTCAGTCAGGATACTGGCACAACTCCACCAGGAGGCCGAAGGTGGCCTTGGGGTGGAGAAAAGCCACCAGAGCGCCGTGGGCGCCCTCCCGGGGGGTTTCATCGATGAGCCGTACACCCGCAGCTTTCAATTCTTCTACCGCCGCGTGGATATCATCCACCTCCAGGGCCAGGTGGTGGAAGCCCTCTCCCTTGTTTTCCAGAAACTTGGCCACGGCGCTGTCCGCCGACGTGGGCAGGAGCAATTCCAGCTTGCTTTCCCCTACCTGGATGAAGCTCACCTTGACCTTCTGGGTTTCCACCACTTCTTCACCCTTTAACTTCAGGCCAAGATTTTCGGCATAGAATTTTTTAGGGGCGTCCAGGTCCTTCACCGCGATTCCCAGATGGGCGATGCGTTTGATCTTCATAAAACTTCCTCCATACGCACGAGTAGATTTTTTTAGCTCCCATGAACAGTTGGCGGACCAATCGCCCCGGGGTTTAAGGCGGAGGGCCGTGATGCGAAGCCTGGCCACCGGGGGGGCCACCCAAACTCTTCTTGTCATTAGCCCCTCGAATTATATATGATGGCGTCAGGAAGGAAAAGCCCGGGGCAACCGGACGGCGATTTTTCCGGCTTGAGAAGTTCTTTAAATCGGTGGCACAGGCTTTCCAGCCTGTGCCAAAGTAGCAAGTTAGTCGTGCACAGCCTGGAAAGGCTGTGCTACCAAAGGTGGCGGGCGCAGCGGCCCGCCCCTACTACTATTTTTGGTGGCGCCGGCATCTTTCCGGTGCGGGGTGGCGCCAAGTTATCCGAGACAGGCAGGGTGGTGATGACGAAAGCTGAGAGGTTCCAGCTCGTAAGCGAGCGCCTGGATACCTATCCGGAACAGGTGATCGAGTTGCAGCGGCAACTGGTCTCCCGGGTGGCGTTAGGGCCGGAGGTGGGGGGGACCGGCGAGGCCGACAAAGCCGCCTTCTTGACGCAGGTGCTGGAGAGTTGGGGCCTTGCGGTCCACAACTATCCGGCCCTGGATGACCGGGTGCCGGGCGGGACGCGCCCCAACCTGGTGGCGTACCTGCCCGGGAACCGGCCGGAAAAGGTCTGGGTCCTGAGCCATATGGACGTGGTGCCCCCGGGGGACCTGAGCCTCTGGGAGTCCGACCCCTTTACCCTCCGGGTGGACGGCGACCGCCTCTACGGGCGGGGCACCGAAGACGACCATCACGGCATCGTCATGTCCCTCATGGCCGTGAGGGCCTTCCTGGACTTGGGCCTGACCCCGGAGCGCACTCTGGCCCTGGCCCTGGTGGCGGACGAAGAAACCGGCAACGAGCGCGGCCTGGCCTACGTGCTCCGGGAGCACCCCGGGCTCTTTTCCCCCCAGGATTTGATCGTCGTTCCCGATGCCGGCAGCAATGACGGCGCCATGATCGAGGTGGCGGAAAAGAGCATCCTCTGGCTCAAGGTGACGCTCTTGGGGCAGCAGGGCCACGCCTCCCGCCCCCACAAGGCCAAAAACACCCTGAGGGCCGCAGCCCACGTGATCGTGGCCTTAGACGACCTGCACCGGGAATTTCCCCGGCACAACCCGCTGTTCCGGCCGCCCATGAGCACCTTCGAACCCACCAAAAAAGAGGCCAACGTGCCCAACATCAACACCATTCCGGGCCGGAACGTCTTCTATCTGGACTGCCGGGTGTTGCCGGATTACGACCTGACCCAGGTCACAGAGCGGGTCCGGGCCATCGCCACCGCGGCAGCGGAAAAATTCGGGGTCACCCTGGAAGTTTCGCCGGTGCAGACTCTGGCCAGCGCGCCGCCCACCGCGCCGGATGCCCCGGTGGTCAAAGCCCTGCAGCAGGCCATCCGGCAGGTTTACGGCCGGGAAGCCACCCCCCAGGGGATCGGGGGCGGCACCGTGGCCGCGTTTTTTCGGAAGGCAGGGTTACCCGCGGCGGTCTGGATGACCGCCAACGACTGCGCCCACCAGCCCAACGAGTTTTGTTTCCTGAGCCATCTCCTGGGGGACGCCAAGGTGCTGGCTCACGTGTGCCTGATGGCGGAGTGAGGCTGATTTGAATCTGAGAGGTTTTAAGCCTAACGCTCCGGCCACATCTTGCAGCGGCCCCAATCGGAGCGTTCCAGGCAGTAATCCCGGTGGTCGGCATCGGTAACCCTATAGTTGTCCGGGTCCTCCGCCAGCATTTCCGCCCATTCTTCCAGGGCGTCATGGGGGTCCAGGGACCCCAGCCAGGGCCGCACGGAAAATTGGTCGGCAAAGCCCACGTGGCGCAGTAACTCCCGGGGGTTGTCATCCAGCACCAGGTAAGACTGGAACCCTTCGTGACGGCGGATAATTATGGGACAGGCCATAAGAACATCTCCTCATTTAAAGCCGTTTCCTCTATTATGGGGAAGACGGTGGATAAGGCAACTCCCGTGAACCGATTATCCTACCGGCGCCATCTGCCCTTGGCTCCCGGCGGCCCCCGGCCCCGCAGGGTGTCCGGCTGGTGGGGGGTCATCCTCCTGTGCGGCCTGCTGGGGTTTTCCGCCTGCGGCGAACTCCGACCGCACCCGGCCGCTTTTGACCCCCAGGCTTATACCCCCATAGAATACCGTGACCTCCTGGCCCCGGGCGTAACCAACCTCCAGGCCGGCCAGCAGGTTCGGGTGAAGGCGTATTTCTGGCAATACCTGGATTATGACCCGGCCATGGTCCGGAATTACCTCACCCTGCTCCGGTATCCCATCAGGTGGTCCCAGCTCAAATGGTTCGCCACCTATGATACGGCTGACCTCACCGGCTACTTTGACCTGGCCGCCGTAACTCCCGAGCAGGCCGAGCAGTATAAGCTCAAGCGCCTGGACCCGGTCATGCTCTATGGCGAACTTGCCCGCCTCGGTCCGGGGTTGTACCTGCAGGTCTTCCATATCGAACCGCTTGCCGAAGACTGATGGGTTGAATAACGGCTGCCCTGAACGGTGACGCCAGGGGGAAGTGAACCTGCCCCGGTTTGCCTCCCCTGGAGAAGCGTCAGACAAAAGCGGCCCACGGGCATCTCTAGGACAATATCTTGTTATTTTAATATAATCTCCATAAACTATAAAAAGTAGCGAAATCTAAATCAGCCATGCCCATGCCAGTAAGCAGATGAACGACGAAGACCGGGACAGAGCCGACCTCATTAAAGAACTGGCGGCGCTGCGTCAAAAGGTGACGGCGCTGGAGAAGGCGGAATCCCGCTCCCTTCGGTCCTCCGAGGCCTGGCGGGATTTGTGGGCCCAATATGAAGCCATGATCGAAGCCTTCGACGGCTTCATCTACATCTGTTCCCAAAACTTCGAAGTGGAATTCATGAACCAGCGCTTCATCGAACGCACGGGGTGTTACCCCCTGGGCCAGAAATGTTATCGGGTGCTCCATGACCGGGACGAGGTCTGTCCCTGGTGCGTCAATGACCGGGTCTTCCGGGGGGAGACAGTGCGCTGGGAGGTGCTCAGCCCCAAAGACCACCGCTGGTACTATGTGGTCAACACCCCCATCCGGCATCCCGACGGCGCCATGTCCAAGATGGCCATGATCCAGGATGTCACCGCCCACAAACTCACGGAGCAAGCCTTGCAGGAGGCCGAAGCCAAATATCGCGGCATCTATGAAAACGCCGTGATCGGCATCTTCCAGATTACGCCTGAGGGGCGCCTGCTCAGCGTCAACCCGGCCCTGGCCCGCATGTACGGCTACGATTCTCCGCAGGAGATGATCACCGGCATCATGGACCTGGGCCACCCGGTCTTTGTGGACCCGCAGCAACGGGATGAGTTCAAGCGCCTGGTGGCCGAGGCGGGAGTTATCCGGGGACAGGAATATCAGGTGTACCGTCAAGACGGCAGTAAATTCTGGATCGCGGTGGATGCCCGGGCGGTGCGGGACGAAACCGGCGCCATCATCTACTACGAAGGGTTTACCCAGGACATCACGGCACGGAAGCACGGCAAGGTTTAGGGTATTGAGGGAGGCCGGGGGAATCTCTTATGAAAATATGAAAAGATGAATTTTATCCAGCACCGCCAGGGGGGGGCCGGAATGGAACGCATCGCCAAAGCAGACACCGATGCCAAGCAGCACATCTTACGGCGTATTTATCTGTTTTCCGGGATTACCGAGGCGGATCTTTCGGTCCTGGCCCGCATGGCGGTAAAGAAAACCGTCCCCCGGCAAGCCACCATCTTTTGGGAGGGGAAAGAGGCCCAGGGGTTTTATCTGCTCATCACCGGCCAGATAAAACTGGTGAAGAGTTCCCCGGAAGGCAAGGAATACATAATCCGCCTGGTGGGGCCGGGAGAGACTTTCGCCGAGGCCGCGGTTTTCGGAGAAATTCCTTACCCGGCCACGGCCATCGCCTTGGAGGACTGCCACACCTTATTTTTTCCCAAGGGCCCGTTTCTGCAGCATCTGGCCGCCTCCCCGGCCCTGGCCCGCAACATGCTGGCCGCCTTGAGCCGCTTGATGTTTCACCTGACCAAACAACTGGAGGATCTCTCTCTGAAAGAAGTATCAGCCCGGCTGGCCCGGTATATATTGGAGAGATGCCAGCATACGCACGGCGAAATCGCGGCAGGGTTGCACTGCGAATTGCCCACCACCAAAACGCAGCTGGCCGCTTATCTGGGCACTATCAGCGAAACATTGTCCCGGACTTTATCTCGATTTAAGATTTTGGGCTTAATAGAAGTGGATAAGGGTAAGATCACCATCGTTGACCCCGCCGCATTGCATAAGATGGCCCAGGGAACTAAATCTTGAGTTGTGCCATTCCCTTTTGCGGTCGATGACTTAGTGAGAAAATTGGTAGCTTGCACAAAAAAAGTCAAGTTAGATAAAAAATCTCTTGACAATAGAAATGACACTTACATATAACCGTCTATAAAGATTGCAGCAAAATTGATCCAGACGCAGTAATTAAAAACGATTCGGAGAGGAATGACGTTTATGGTGACCGAGGCACTCAAATTAACGGCCCAGATTGTAATTTCCCACGCGTCGATGAGCGAACTTACCCCTAAAGAATTAGTAGGTGAGATTAAGGCCATCTATAACGTTTTAACCGCTATTGAAGCCGGCGAGGCCCTGCTGGAGCCCGCCGGCGGGGTTGCCGAGCCGGGACCGGAGGCGGAACTAGTTAAGAAACCTTCGATTTCGCTGGATGAAATTGTCAAAGAAAAGTATGTCGTCTGTCTGGAATGCGGCAAGAAGATGCGGACTCTCAAGGCTCATCTGCGCAAAACCCATCACCTGGCCCCGGCTGAGTATTTCCGCCGGTACAGCCTTGATCCCAAAAAGTATCCCCTGGTCTGTAAAGAATACTCCGAACAGCGGAGTAAACTGGCCAAAGAAAAAGGCTTGGGGGAACATGGCTTCCGGCGCAAAAAAGCCTCGGTATAAAGAGCGTTAACCAGAAAGCCTGCCTCGGTTGGTCAACCGGGTGGCGCGGCAACGTTTGCCCTCACGTCCGGGTCATCAAAAAACGAGGTTTGAAAGGGACCGGCATCGGTCCCTTTTCAATTGGTCACCGCCCGGTTGGGGCGATTATCAGAAACCGCGGTCAAGACCGGCCCACCTGGACCGGCAGACCGGTTTCCAGGGAATAATTTTCCGTCCCCCGCAACTTCATCCCCTTCACTTCCCAGATTCGGTGGGATCAAGGTTCTTGAGTTTTGCGGCCCGGGGGGTTAAATTAAGCCATTATGCGATTGTCTCTTAACTGGCTGAATGATTTTGTGGACCTCACCATCGAGGCTCAGGCCCTGGCAGATCGACTGACCATGGCCGGCCTGGAAGTCGAGGCCCTGGAGGAAGTGCCCCCGGGATTTGCCGGGGTGGTCGTGGGCCAAGTCTTGAACGTGGAACGCCACCCCCAGGCGGATCGGTTGCAGGTGGCGGAGGTGACCACCGGCAGCCAGACCTACCGGGTGGTGTGCGGCGCTCCCAACGTTCAGTCGGGAGGTCTCTACCCCTTTGCGCCCCCCGGGGCCGTCCTGGCCGGCGGCCGCCGGCTCAAGGCCGCCAAGCTGCGGGGCGTCCTCTCCGAAGGCTTGCTCCTGGCGGAAGATGAACTGGGATTGTCTGCCGATCATGCGGGTCTGATGGAGATTCCCCAGGATTTGGCGGTGGGCCGGGATCTGGCCGCGGCCCTGGGTCTGGCCGACGTGGTCCTTACCATCGCCGTCACCGCCAACCGGCCCGACTGCCTGAGCGTCCTGGGTCTGGCCCGGGAGGTGGCGGCGTTGTTGGATGCGCCCCTGCGCCATCCGGAGGTCAACGTGGCTCCGGCCGCGGCTCCCGGGCTTAAGGCCCGGGTGACCATCCTGGACCCCATACACTGCCCCCGTTATGCCGCCCGCCTCGTTTCTGGGCTGAGCGTTTCGCCCTCGCCCTTCTGGATGCGCCGCCGCCTTGAAATGGCGGGCCTCAGGGCCATCAACAACCTGGTGGATGTCACCAACTACGTGCTGCTGGAGTTCGGCCAGCCCCTGCATGCCTTCGACTTTGAGCGCCTCCGGGGCGGCGAAATCGTGGTGCGCCTGCCCAAGCGCGGCGAGCGCAGTTTCACCACCCTGGACGGCGTCGAGCGCCCCCTTGACCCCGAGACCCTGCTGATTTGCGATGCCGAGGGGCCTGTGGCCCTGGCCGGGGTCATGGGGGGCCTCGACTCGGAGGTCACCGCCTCCACCGCCCAGGTGTTGCTGGAGAGCGCCTATTTCAATCCCCGCACCATCCGCCGGACCGCCAAGCGACTGGGGCTCAGCACCGAGGCCTCCTACCGGTTCGAGCGGGGGGTTGACCCGGATGGAGTAATCCATGCCCTGGAGCGGGCCACCCAGCTCATGTGCGAGGTGGGGGGAGGCCTGGTGGCGGCGGCGCGCCTGGATGAGTATCCCGCGCCCATTCAACACCCCCGGCTGAACCTCAGGGTTTCCCGGGCCAACGCGGTGCTGGGCACCGACCTCAGCCCGGAGCAGATGCTGCACTTGCTGCGGCGTCTCCATCTCCCGGTCCTGGCCGTGGATGGGGAAAACCTGGCGTTGCAGGTGCCCCCCTTCCGGGGCGACCTGGAGCGGGAGGTGGACCTCATCGAGGAGGTCGCCCGCCTGGCCGGGTATGACGCCATCCCGGTAACCCTGCCCCGGGGGGTGGTGGCCACGCCCCGGCCAGGCCCCGAGGTGCGCCGGTTGGCCGCGGCCAGGCAACTGCTTGAGGGCCTGGGGTTCTTCGAGGTGATCACCTATTCCTTCCAGCCGGACCGCCTGGGGAGCCTGCTGACCGCGGCAGAGGCGCCGGCGGCCCTGCGCCTGGCCAACCCCTTGAGCGAAGAGCAGGCCATGATGCGCACCTCGCTCTTGCCCGGGTTGCTGGACACCCTGCGCCGCAACACCTTGAAGCAGATCCAGGATGTGCGCCTGTTCGAAATCTCCAAGGTTTTTAGTCCCCGGCCCGGGGAAGACCTGCCCCAAGAGGAGCACTGGCTCACCGGCCTGATGCGCGGCGCCCGGGAGGACGCGGCCTGGAATACCACCCGGGACCAGGTCAATTTCTTTGACCTCAAGGGCATGGTGGAGACCCTGTTGGAAGGCCTCCTGATCCCCGAGGTGACTTTTGCCCCCCATGGCTTGCCCGAATACCTGCGCTCTGGGGCCCGGATTTTTTCCGGGGGCCGGGACCTGGGAGTCCTGGGGGAGCTCCGCCCGGACATCGGCGAGAGGCTGGACCTGGAAGGCGACATCTTCGGGTTCAATCTCAATTTCGCCGCCCTGTGCCAGGCCTCCCTCCCCCCCCGCTTCACCCCCTTGCCCCGCTATCCGGCGGTCTACCGGGACATCGCCCTGGTGGTGGGTGAAAGCGTCCCCGCCGCCCGGGTGACGGAGGCCCTGTACGAGCATGGCCGGCCCTGGTTGGAGGAAGCCCGCCTCTTTGACGTCTACTCCGGCGACCCCGTGCCAGCCGGCAAGCGGAGCCTGGCCTTCCGCCTGTCTTATCGCGACCCGGAGCGGACCCTGACGGATGAGCTGGTGAACACTCATCATCAAGCCCTGGTTGCAGCCCTTACGAAGGATCTGGGGGCGGAACTGCGTTAAGGAGAGAGTGGAAGAGGATATCCCCCCCAAAGCCTTTTATACCATCGGTGAGGTGAGCCGCCTTACCGGGGTCAAGACCCACGTGCTGCGGTACTGGGAGACCCAGGGCAAGCTCCTGAAACCCAGCCGCCGCGGCTCCCGGCACCGCCTGTACCGCCCCGCCGATATTCAGCTCATCTTTGAAATCAAGCGCCTCCGGGAAGAAGAAAAACTGAGCCTGGCGGCCATGCGCCGCCAGATGAACCATAAGCCCGAACATCATCGCCTGGCACCGCCCCGGCCTCTGTCACCGGGGTCCCTGGACCACCAGGTGTTGACCCTGCTCAAGACCATCCGAGACGATTTGCTGGCCCTGAAAGAGTTCCTGGAATAAGGTTGCCGGGCCGCACCTGCCCTTAAATGCGGCCCTGGTCTCCCTTTAGACCCTGAACCATGGCCCTCATACCAGCAATCATGACCTAACGGTCACAACCAACTATAAAAATTAGTCGTTGGTGGGGCGGCCGTCCCTGGCCGCCTTTGGTGGCACAGGCTTCCAGCCGGTTTGCCGCACCGGCAAGATGCCGGTGCCACCAAGAACTTTTCAAGGCAGAATGCCGCGCCGTGAAGCATCAAGATTCGGCGCGGCGCTCAGCCTAACCATGCTCCCCTTCTGACCTCAACTTGGGAGCAATTCCCTTAAAAAAACTTCACAGAAGATGATTTTTTAAAATGAATGCCTATCTTTGGAGAAACCATTATGTGAATTCTTTTGAAGGAGGCCGCCTCAGATCCCGCAGGGCGCCAGTCCCCCCTCCCGGGGTTCCGGAAACTTCGCCACAGCTGTGAATTATCCGAGACCTGAAGAATTTCTTAAATTTTTGCCTTAAGTCAAGGCAGCCAGTCGGGACCGGGAGTAGATTAAGAGCCACAATGGTTTTGGCAAGCCAAACCACAGGGTTTTAGAAATACAAAATTTAGGAGGTTGACAATGTTTTGTTATCAGTGCGAACAAGCGGCCAAAGGTGAAGGATGCACGGTTCTGGGCGTCTGCGGCAAGAATGCCGAAGTGGCGGCCCTGCAGGACTTATTGATTTACAGCCTCCAGGGGCTGTCGCAGGTGGCCGCGGCCGGCCGCAAAGTCGGCGTCAGCGACCGGGATGTCAACGTCTTTACCCTGGAAGCGGCGTTTTCGACCTTGACCAACGTGGACTTCGACCCTGACCGCCTGGTGCAGCTGATCCGCCAAAGCGTTGCCATCCGGGAGCAATTGCAAGAGAAAGTCCTTAAGGCCGGGGGTAAGGTGGATTTCGGCGCCGGTCCGGCCACCTTTAAGCCCGAAGCCACCCAAGCGGGACTGGTCAAACAGGCTGAAGCGGTGGGCCTCAAATCCTATCCCGCCGCGGATGCCGATATCCTGGCCCTGAAGCACACCCTGCTGTTCGGCATCAAGGGGGTCTGCGCCTATGCCGACCACGCCCGGCTTTTGGGCCAGGAGGACGACAAGGTCTATGCCTTCATCCACGAGGGTTTGGCGGCCACGGCGGCTAAGGACCTGGGTCTGAACGACCTCCTGCCTCTGGTGCTCAAATGCGGCGAGATCAACCTCAGGGCCATGGAACTGCTGGACGCGGCCAACACCGGCCGCTACGGCCACCCGGCGCCCACCCAGGTGCCCCTGGGACACAAGAAAGGCAAGGCCATCCTGGTTTCCGGGCACGATCTCCTGGACCTGGAAGAAATCCTGAAGCAGAGCGAAGGGAAAGGCATTAACGTCTACACCCACGGCGAGATGCTCCCCACGCACGGCTACCCCGGCCTCAAGAAGTATCCCCATTTCTACGGCCACTACGGCACCGCCTGGCAGAACCAGGCCAAGGAGTTCGCCCAGTTCCCCGGGGCCATCGTCATGACCACCAACTGCATCCAGCGGCCCCAGGAGAGCTATGCCCCCAACCTGTTCACCCGGGGCCTGGTGGGCTGGCCGGGCATCACCCACCTCCCGGACCTTAACTTCAAGGCGGTGATCGAGAAGGCCCTGGCCCTGCCGGGCTTTAGCGAGGACAGCAATGGGAAATCCGTCATGACCGGCTTTGCCAGGAACGCGGTTCTGGGCGTGGCGGGCGCGGTCATCGAGGCCGTCAAGAACAAGCAACTCCGGCACTTTTTCCTGGTGGGCGGCTGCGACGGGGCCAAACCCACCCGCAACTACTACACCGAGTTCGTGGAGAAGGTCCCCAAGGACTGCGTGGTCCTGACCCTGGCCTGCGGCAAGTTCCGCTTCTTTGACAAAGAAATGGGCGATATCGGCGGCATCCCCCGGCTCCTGGACGTGGGTCAATGCAACGATGCCTACTCCGCGGTGCAGATCGCGGTGGCCCTGGCCAACGCCTTCGGGGTGGGCGTCAACGACCTGCCCCTGTCCATTATTTGTTCCTGGTACGAACAGAAGGCCGTGGCCATCCTGCTGACTCTCCTTTACCTGGGCATCAAGAACATCCGCCTGGGGCCGTCACTCCCGGCCTTCATCACCCCCAACGTCCTGGACGTGCTGGTGAAAAACTTCGACCTCAAACCCATCTCCACCCCGGATGCGGATCTGAAGGCCATCCTGGGCTAACGCGGTCTTAAACCGGAGGCCGGGGGACCGGCTGCTGCCAGGTCCCCCTCCTCCGCCATATTTGCCGGCCCCCCTGCCGCGCCCGGACCATTGATTTCTTAAGTTTCTTTCCTGCCTTAAGGCCGCGCCCCTCTAGTCCGCTTTTTTTCATTCCAGTTGCTCATGCGCCGTTGGCCTACCCGAAACTATGAAAAGTTCGGTGGGGCGGGCCTCCGTCAAGGCATGGCGGGCACGGAGGCCCGCCCCACTGTCCAATTTGTTGGTTTTGAAAGCGAAAAAATTTTCAGACCAGATCATAAAAAGCACGGACCAAGGGGAGGGCGGGACGCTTCTTCCCAGCCACGAGATGGCGATTCCATGTATCTAAATGGTTGTCACTTTATGACTGATTCTGTGGATATTTTGGCAATGTACTTACAATAAAGTATAGCAAAGCAAGATAACAATACATTAATGTAAATGTGAGGCGAACCACTGGAAACGTAACTCGCTGTATTTAAAGGAATTTGAAATGGCACGGGATTTGCTTAGGTCGTAATATCATAAATTCACGTATGAGGAGAGATGGTATTATGAATCCGGCTGATACGGCTTTTGTCTTGGTGTCCGCCGCCCTGGTCATGCTCATGACCCCGGGGTTAGCCCTGTTTTATGGCGGCATGGTGCGGTCCAAAAATATCCTGGCAACCCTCATGGAGAACTTTATCCTGCTGGGCGTGGTGGGGGTTCTCTGGGCCTTATATGGCTATAGCCTGGCCTTTGGCCCCGATGTGGGCAGCTTCATCGGCAATCTGGATTACCTGGGTCTAATGGGGGTGGGAACCGAGCCTTTCAAGGCCTATTCCGAAACCATCCCGCACCAGACCTTCATGATTTACCAGGCCATGTTCGCCATCATCACGCCGGCCTTGATCACCGGCGCCTTTGCCGAACGGATGAAGTTCAGCGCGTTCTTGGTGTTCATGGTCCTCTGGGTCACCCTGGTCTATTGCCCGGTGGCCCACTGGGTCTGGGGTGACGGCGGCTGGCTCAAGAGCCTGGGGGCCCTGGATTTCGCCGGGGGCACGGTGGTCCACATCAACGCCGGGATCGCGGCCCTGGCCGCCGCCCTGGTGGTCGGCAAGCGCCAGGGTTACGGCAACCACGCCACCTTCATTCCGCACAACCTGCCCATGACCGTCCTGGGGGCGGGGCTGTTGTGGTTCGGGTGGTTCGGGTTCAACGCCGGCAGCGCCCTGGCCGCCAACGCCCTGGCCAGCTCCGCCTTCACGGCCACGCACCTGGCCACCTGCGCCGCCACCCTGGCGTGGGTCGCGACGGAATGGCTCGTGCGGGGCAAGCCCACCACCCTGGGTGCGGCCTCCGGCGCCGTCGCCGGCCTGGTGGCCATAACCCCCGCGGCGGGTTTCGTGGGTCCCATGAGCGCCATCCTCATCGGCCTCGGGGCCGGGGTCATCTGCTACCTGGCCGTCCTGGCCAAGCCCAGGCTTGGGTATGACGACTCCCTGGACGTGGTGGGAGTGCATTGTGTCGGCGGCGTCTGGGGCGCCCTGGCCACCGGCCTGTTCGCTTCCAAACTGGTGAACTCCGCCGGGGCCGACGGGCTGTTCTATGGCAACCCCGGCCAATTTCTCATCCAGGTGATCGCTGTGGTGGTGACCATGGCCTTCTCCTTTATCGTGAGCTACATCCTCTTTAAGATCCTGGACGCCACCATGGGCCTCAGGGTCTCCGCCGAGGATGAAGTGGCCGGTCTGGACATCACCGAGCATCAAGAAACCGGGTATAGCCTGTAATTAGGGGAGAATTAACATGAAAAAGATTGAGGCAATTATCCAGCCCTTCAAGCTGGAACCGGTAAAGGAAGCCCTCCACGCCATCAAGGTCGAAGGCATGACGGTCACCGAAGTCAAGGGGTTTGGGCGGCAAAAGGGAATCCGGGAGGTCTACCGGGGCATGCAGTATCAGGTGGATTTCCTGCCCAAGGTGAAAATTGAGATCGTCGCGGCGGACGACAAGGTCCAGGCCATCATTGACGCTATTGTTGACAAGGCCCGCACCGGCCGGATCGGCGACGGCAAGATCTTTGTTTGTCCGGTGGGCGAAGTCGTCCGGATTCGCACCGGGGAGACGGGAGACGCAGCAGTGTAAATCCGGCGGGGGAGGAGGAGGCCGCGGTTTCCCCTCCCCTGGGGGATACTCAAGAAAATACGTTCGCACCCTGCGAACCTGATAGAGGCGATAAAGGAGAAGGTGTTATGAACATATTTAAAGTAAAAAGCAAGTGGGTAATCGTCATGGGCGTAATCCTGAGCCTGATGATGGGGTGGGCGCCGGCCGGGCTGGCGGATGAGGCCAAAAAGGAGGAAACGCCGGCCCCGGCCCCGGCGCCGGCGGAAGATCGGCCCACGGCCAGCCTGGGGGTGGATCTCCTGAGCCAGTATGTCTGGCGGGGGTTTGCCCTGAGCCGCAATTCGGCGGTGTTCCAGCCGTCATTGACCGCATCTTATAAGGGTTTTTCCGTGAATGTCTGGGGGAACTTCGACACCGGTGAGAGTAACCCCTTTTTGTCCAGCTACCGGGGCGCCAAATGGAATGAGACCGACTTCACCTTCGGCTACAGCCGGGAGCTTTACGCCGGCACGGCTATCAAGAGCGTTTCCGCCAACATCGGGGTGATTTACTACGCCTTGGACTCGGCATTCAATCCCCAGGGGGACTCGTTTGAAATCTACTACGGCCTGGCGGCGGACGTCAATTGGTTCAAATTAGCCGTAACCGCTAACCAAGAAGTCTTGCATTATCCGGGCTGGTGGCTGACCTTGGGGATTTCCCGGGTCTTTGAGCTGCCTTTTAAAATTCAGGAGAACAGCAACCTCACGTTGGAGTTGGGGCATAATTTCATCTTCTTGTTTTCCAGAGACCAGGTGGCCTACCCCAACCTCAACTCCGGCGATCCCGGCGAGGCTTTTTCCGGTCCCCTGGCCGGGCAGGTCTACGCGACCTTGAATGTTCCGGTGCACAAGTATGTAACTATCGCCCCCAAGATCGGGTTCTGGTACGCCGCCGGCGGCAACTCAACCCCCCTGTTGCGCGGGCGTCCTGGGATCAACAGCAGAACCACATCTACGGGGGAGTGAACGTCACCTTTGCCTATTAGGAGCGGCCATCGAGCTCCAGGAGACGCAGGCATCTTCCCGTTCGCCATAAGGACGCCTGAGTCTGGAAAACCGCTGACACCGGCCGTCTCAACGTATCCGCCTGCCTCCTGCCACCACTGACCGGGGGGAGGGGAAGTGACCCCATTTCCCCTCCCCTATCTTGTTCCCGGGGCCGGGGCCTCTCATATTAAAGCCCGTAGCCCGTGGCGGAAAAGCGCCGCGCCTCCCGCCTTTCGGATTACCTCTGCTCCCTTGCTCAGACTTGTTCCCAAGCTCCTGCTTCGAAAAGTTCTTATGAATTGGTGGCACCGGCGTCTCGCCGGTGCTGTAGGGGCGGGTTTAAAACCCGCCCCTTGCGAACACGGTATAACTCGGTGACGGGCACGGAGGCCAGCCCCACTGACCTTTTCATAATTTATGGGTGGGCCGAAGGCCCATGAGCGACTGTCCTGAAAAGTCCTTTTGTAGGGGGCGTTCTACGCACCAATAGCTAACCGCCGCATCGGGCACAGAGGCCCTATTTACTCGACTTTTCATGCTTTACGGGTGGGCCACCTGCCCATGAGTGACTGTCTTGAAAAATTCTTAGTGGCACCGGCCGCGGGCAGTGCCCTCCCCACCAGCTTTTCATAGTTTCAGATGTTCCAATAGAACATGTATTACTCTCTGGCAGTATGTCGATATTATTTTTGACCTTGATTCTTGCCAAGTCGCGTCGGGTGGGCTTCCTCGCCCGCCAGTCAACCAAACTGATGGTGCGTAAGACAGTCGCTACGCAAAAACTCTTCCCGCATTGATTTCATCCCATTGACCAAAATCCCGATGTTTGCCCATATGCCGAAACCCGGCGGGGGCGCGCAAACGGCGGACGCCGCCAAGTTATCTTGACGCCGCGCCCATCGGGTCATATAGTATATTAGGACGCCGGGGGCCGATCCCGCCAGGGCGGCGGTTGGGGGCGGGGTGGCTCTTTAGGACCGGGAGGCCGATAAATCTATGACAGCATCATCTCTTAAGGTCGGGGCGCGGGTGACCCTTGCCGCCGGGGATTTCCAGCACCTGCTGGACGCCCTGGCCGGCCGGGGCTATCGGGTGATGAGCCCCACCCTGGAAGACGGCCGGCTGATCTATGGGGAGATCGGCAAAGTTACGGATTTGCCCATAGGCTGGACCGCTTTCCAGGAGGGCGGGACCTTTCGCCTGGAACACCGGCAGGATCAGGCCTTCTTCGGCTTCGCCGTGGGGCAGCAGTCGTGGAAGCAGTTTCTCCTGCCGCCGCACCAGACCCTGTGGCAGGCCCAAAGGGAGGGCAGTGGTTGGGGCATTATCCCCCAGGTCCAGGAGATCCCCCAATTCGCCTTCCTGGGGGTCAGGTCTTGTGAACTTGAGGCCATGGCCGTGCAGGACCGGGTTTTTCTTCAGGGCGCCCATGTCGAGTCCACTTACCGGGCGCGCCGGGAATCGGCCTTCATCGTGGCGCTGAACTGCGCTCACCAGGACCCGGGGACGTGCTTCTGCGTCTCCATGGGGACCGGGCCCCGGGCCACGGCGGGATTTGACCTGGCCCTGACGGAGTTGCTCCAGGGCGAAGAGCATGGCTTCGTAGTGGAGATCGGCACCGACCGGGGGGCCGAAGTCATCCGGCAGGTGCCCCGGAGGGCGGCGACTAGTGGTGAGGTGGACGCCGCGGCCCGGGCGGTGGCGGCCGTCGCCGGAAATATGGGCCGAAGGCTCGATACCACCGGTATCCAAGAATTGTTCTACGACAACTATGAACATCCCCGCTGGGATGAGGTGGCGGCCCGCTGCCTGAATTGCGGCAACTGCACCCTGGTCTGCCCCACCTGTTTTTGCCATACCCTGGAGGATTCCATGGACCTGCCCGGCGCGGTGGCCGAACGGCGGCGGCGTCTGGACTCCTGCTTCACCGTAGATTTCTCCTATCTGCACGGCGGCAGCATCCGCACCTCGCCCCGGTCCCGCTACCGCCAGTGGTTGACCCACAAGCTGGCCACCTGGATCGACCAGTTCGGCTGCTCGGGTTGCGTGGGCTGCGGGCGCTGCATCACCTGGTGTCCCGTGGGCATCGACATCACCGAGGAAGTCCGGGCCATCCGGGAAACGGCCGCAGGACCTCCAAAGGAGTAGCTTCATGGATACGATGGCGCCCATTCTGGCGGCGCACCCTTTTTGTAAGGGCCTGGATTCCCGTTATCTCAAACTCATCCTGGAATGCGCCTCCCGGGAGACGTTTACCCCGGGCCAATTGTTGTGCCAGGATAACCAGGAAGCCAGGAAGTTTTACGTGATCCACCACGGCCGGGTGGCGGTGGAAATCTACCGGGCCCGCCGGGGGGCGGTCACCATCCAAACTATCGGAGAAGGCGAGGTGTTGGGGTGGCTGTGGTTTGACCAGCCGTATCACTGGCACCTGGATGCCCGGGCCCTGGATCTGACCCGGGTCATCAGCCTGGAGGTCCAGTGTCTCCTGGACCGATGCGCGCAGGACCATGGTTTCGGCTATGAGATCATGCGGCGCTACGCCCATCGCCTGGCGGTGCAGTTCCGGGCGACCAAGGCCCAACTGGCTGATTTTTACGGAGATTGATTGCGGGACCGGGAACTATTGGGGATTTGTTCCCAGGAAGGCATATGACAGCAAACCTGCCGGATCCGATGATACCGACCCCTTTTGTGGTCCAAAAAGTGAAGCGGGAAACCTCCGACACCTACACCCTGGACCTGACCCGAGCCGAGGGCGCGGCGAACTTTGCCTTTGCCCCGGGCCAGTTCAACATGCTCTATGCCTTCGGCGCCGGCGAGGCGCCCATCTCCATCAGCGGCGACCCGGCCCGGCCCGAAACCCTGGTGCACACCGTGCGGGACGTGGGGAACGTCACCCGGGCCATTTGCCGCCTGAAGCGGGGGGGCGTGCTGGGAGTGCGGGGTCCCTTCGGGGTCCCCTGGCCGGTGGACCGGGTGGCGGGCCAGGACGTCCTGATTATCGCCGGCGGGCTGGGGCTGGCGCCCTTGCGCCCGGCGTTGTATCACCTGCTTAACCATCGGGGCGAATTCGGCAACATCGAGGTGATCTACGGCGCCCGGACCCCCAAGGACCTGCTCTACCTTCGGGAACTGGAGCGCTGGCGCGGCCGCTTCGATCTCCGGGTGCACGTGACGGTGGACCAGGCGGAAGGTGATTGGCACAGCAACGTGGGGGTGGTGACCAAGATCATCGGCCGAACCCGGTTTGATCCCCCCAGCACCGTGGCCCTGATCTGCGGCCCCGGGGTGATGATGCGCTTCACCGTGCTGGAACTTTTGAACCGCGGGCTTAAGCCGGAGCAAGTCTACGTGTCCATGGAACGCAATATGAAATGCGGCATCGGCCTGTGCGGCCACTGCCAGTGGGGGCCGTTTTTTGTCTGCAAGGACGGCCCGGTGTTCCGCTATGACCGCATTAAAGCCTGGTTCGACCGGCGGGAGGTCTGACATGGCCCCGAAGCGCAAGCCCAAGCTGTCCGTGTGGAAATTCGCCTCGTGCGACGGCTGTCAGCTGTCCCTCCTGGATTGTGAAGACGAACTGCTCACCATCGCCGGGGCCGTGGAGATCGCCTATTTTGTGGAGGCCTCCCGGGCCATGGTGAAAGGCCCCTATGATCTGACCCTGGTGGACGGCTCCATCACCACGGCCCACGACGCGGCAGTGATCCAGCGCGTGCGCCGGGCTTCCAAGTATCTGGTAGCCCTGGGCGCCTGCGCCAACTCCGGGGGCATCCAGGCCCTGCGCAATTTCACGGATGTCAACGACTTCATCGACGCGGTCTACGCCAAGCCTCAGCATATCAAGACCTTGAAGGAATCCACCCCCATCGCGGCCCACGTCAAGGTGGATTTTGCCCTGAACGGCTGCCCCATCAACAAGCACCAGCTCCTTGCGGTTCTCAGCGCCTTTCTGCAGGGGCGCCCCCCCATGGCCCGGTCCCACAGCGTCTGCGTTGACTGCAAGCTTCAGGGGAATGTCTGCGTGATGGTCATGGGCGCCCCCTGCCTGGGGCCCGTGACCCATGCCGGGTGCGGGGCGCTCTGCCCCACCTATCACCGCGGGTGCTATGGCTGCTACGGCCCCAAGGAGACGCCCAACCCCGCGGCCTTGAGCGCCTGGTTCAGCCAAAGGTTGGGGATGAGCGAGGCCAACCTGGTGCGGGCCTTCCGGGCTTTTTACGCCAACGCCCCCGCCTTTCGCCAAGAGAGCGAAGCCCATGACAAATAAACGCATCACGGTCAAATACCTGGCCCGGGTGGAAGGGGAAGGGGCGCTCAACATCCAGATTAAAGATGATGTCGTGACCCGGGTGCAGTTGAAGATCTTTGAGCCGCCGCGTTTTTTTGAGGCTTTTTTAAAAGGGCGCAACTTCACCGAAGCGCCGGATATCACCAGCCGCATCTGCGGCATCTGCCCCGTGGCCTACCAGATGAGCGCGGTGCACGCCATGGAGGCCGCCCTGGGGGTGACGGTCCCCGGCCCCATCCGGGCCCTGCGCCGGCTGCTTTACTGCGGCGAGTGGATCGAGTCCCACGGCCTCCACATCTTCATGCTCCACGCCCCGGACTTTCTGGGGTACCAGGACGCCATCCAGATGGCCCAGGACCATCCGGACACGGTGAAAATGGGACTCAGGTTGAAGAAGGTGGGAAATAACCTCGTCACGGTCCTGGGCGGCCGGGAGATCCACCCCATCAACGTCCGGGTGGGCGGCTTCTATAAGGCGCCCAACCCCCGGGACCTGGCCCCCCTAACCGAAAGCCTCAAATGGGCCCGGGAAGCGGCGGTCAAGACGGTGCGCTGGGTGGGCGGTTTCACCTTCCCGGAGTTTAAGCAAGACTATGAGTTCGTGGCCCTCCGGCACGGGCAGGAATACCCCTTCAACGAAGGCCGGGTGGTGTCCAATAAGGGACTGGACATTGCCGTCCAGGACTACGAGCAGCACTTCGTGGAAGAGCAGGTGCCCCATTCCCACGCCCTTAACTCCAACCTGAAAGCCCGGGGCCCCTATTTTGTCGGTCCTCTGGCCCGATATAACCTGAACTTTGATCGCCTCACCCCCCTGGCCCAAGAAATGGCCCGGGAGGCCGGCCTGGGACCCGTCTGCTTGAACCCCTTTCAGAGCATCATCGTCAGGGCCGTGGAAACCCTCTACGCCGTGGAGGAGGCGTTGGCCATCATCGAGACCTACGAGAAACCGGATCAGCCGGCGGCGCCGGTTTCGCCCCGGGCGGTGACGGCCTGCGCCGCCACCGAAGCCCCCCGGGGGTTGCTGTACCACCGCTACCGGCTGGATGCAGACGGCGTCATCCTCGAGGCCAAGATCGTGCCGCCGACCTCCCAGAATCAGGGGACCATCGAGGCCGACCTCCGTCAATTTGTGGGCCAGCGCCTGGATTTGCCTGACGAAAAACTCACCTGGCAGTGCGAACAGATGGTGCGCAACTATGACCCGTGCATCTCCTGCGCCACGCATTTTTTGAAAGTCAACCTGGAGCGCCGCTGAGCCGCGTTTAAGAACTCTAAAAAAGCCCCGATGAAGGCCAGTATTTTACCCCCCTTTTTAAAAGGGGGGCAGGGGGGATTATATAACCGTTTGATAATCCTCCTGAACACCCCTTTAGGAAAGGGGGACTTGAAAAGAGCTTTCGGGAGGTCCGGGCAAAATAATTGCCAGACAATTTATGAAGCATAACCCTAGAGCTGATCTCTCTGATAGCAACCCGGTACAATTGACCTGAACCTGTCCAGCTCATGCATACTCCCGTTAAACCCCGGCTGAAAGTCATTGGCGTCGGCAACGAGTGGCGGGGGGACGATGCCGCCGGCCTGCTGGTGGTCCGCCGTCTCCAGGCAGCCGCCCTGACCGGGGTGGAGATTTTCGAGAGCCTGGGGACCACCGGCGAGGTGCAGGACGCCTGGAAAGATGCCGCCGGGGTGATAGTGGTGGACGCGGTGGCCGCTAGCGGTCCCCCGGGCGCCATTTATCGCTTTGACGCCCACGGCGCGGGGATGCCGGTTAAGCTCTCCCGGTCGCCTTCGTCCCACGGCTGGGGGGTGGCCGAGGCCCTGGCCCTGGGACGCCTTTTCCAGGAACTGCCCCCCTGGCTCATCATTTACGGGATTGAAGGGGAAAATTTCGACCCGGGCCGGGAGGTGTCCCCGGCAGTGGCCGCGGCCATCCCGGAGTTGGTGCGCCGCATCCAGCGGGAAATTCAGGAATGGCTCGGGCGGGAAGTTTTCGTAAGGTAGGGCGGGCATTGCCCGCCATTGGCATTAAAACAGGAAGGCGAAACCATGGAACCAACTTCTCAAGATCTCCGCCTGCTCTTTGCGCCCCGGTCCGTGGCGGTCATCGGCGCCACCGGCCGGGCCGGCAGCGTGGGCCAGGCGGTCTTTGCCAACATCTTCAAACACGGTTATGCCGGGGTCGCCTACCCGGTCAACCCCAAGGCGGCCAGCGTTATGAGCGTCAAGGCCTTCCCGTCCGTCCTGGACATCCCGGATGAAGTGGACCTGAGCATCATCATCGTGCCCAGCCCCCTGGTCCCCGGGATCATGGAGGAGTGCGGGACAAAGGGGATCAAGGCGGCCATCGTCATCACCGCAGGCTTCAAGGAATTGGGCGGCGCCGGGATGCAGCAGGAGCAGGTGGTCCTTACGGCCGCCCGGCAAAACGGCATTCGCCTGCTGGGGCCCAACTGCCTGGGCATCATCAACACCGACCCCCAGGTCTCCCTCAACGGCTCTTTTGCCCGGCTGATGCCCCGTTCCGGGAACATCGCCCTGGTGTCCCAGAGCGGCGCGGTGGGGGTGGCGGCCCTGGAATACGCCCAGGGCGAGGGGATCGGGCTGTCCAAGTTCGTGTCCGTGGGCAACAAGGCCGACCTCAATGAAAACGACTTCCTGGCTTACCTGAAGGACGACCCCCTGACGGACGTCATCATGTTTTACCTGGAAGATCTGGCGGACCCGCGCCGGTTTTTTCAACTGGCCCGGGAGATCACCGGTGAGGCGGGCAACAAGAAACCCATCCTGGCCATCAAGTCCGGGAGGACCGCGGCCGGGGCCCGGGCCGCCTCGTCCCACACCGGGGCCCTGGCCGGCTCCGACGAGGCCTACGACGCCCTGTTCGCCCAGTGCGGCGTCCTTCGGGTGGACTCCCTGGAGGAGTTGTTCGACTATGCCCAGGCTTTTTCCACCCAGCCGCTCCCCAAGGGCAACCGGGTGGCCATCGTCACCAATGCCGGCGGCCTGGGCATCATGACCACCGACGCCGCGGGGCGGTACGGCCTTTCGATGGCGGAATTTTCGGAGGAGACCGTGGCCAGGCTCAAGGCCGGGCTGCCTGCCGCGGCCAACACCCACAACCCGGTGGATGTCCTGGGGGACGCCCGGGAGGACCGCTACCGCACCGCCCTGGAAGGCGTTTTGGGAGACGACAGCGTCGATGGGGTCATCGTCATCTCCACTCCCCAGCTCATGACGAATCTGGCCGCCATCGCCTCCACGGTGGCGGAGGTGACGCCTGCCTATAGGAAACCCACCCTGGTCTGCCAGATGGCCCTGGGGGAAATCGAGGAAACCCTGGCCATCTGGTCCAAAGCCAAACTCCCCCACTACCACTTCCCGGAAGAGGCGGTCCGGAGCCTGGCGGCCATGGCTCGCTATGCCGGCAATATTCACCGGGACCGGTATGAGGTCAAAGTCTTTACCGACGTTGATCGCGGCAGCGTGAGAGAGGTGCTGCAGGGCGTCAGGGCGGCGGGCCGGAAATTCGTCCTGGAACCCGAAGCCCATGAGATCTTTAAGGCCTACGGCTTCCCGGTGGCCCCCTTCGCCTGGGCCCGCAGCGAGGACCAGGCGGTCCGGGCCGCGGCGGACCTGGGCTATCCGGTGGCCTTGAAAATCGTGTCCCCGGACGTGATCCACAAATTCGACGTGGACGGGGTGAAGCTGAATTTATCGACCGGCGATCAGGTCAGGCAGGCATACGGGGAAATTTTGACGGCGGTGGCCCGGGCCCATCCCGGGGCCGCGATCCAGGGCATGGTGGTGCAGAAAATGGCGCCCAAAGGCCGGGAGACGATCCTGGGAATGACCCGGGACCCGCAATTCGGGCCGCTCTTGATGTTCGGCCTGGGGGGCACCTTCGTGGAGGTCTTCCGGGACGTCATGTTCCAGTTGGCGCCCATCTCCGAGGATTGGGCCCTAAAAATGATCCAGGGACTCAAGGGGTTCCGCACCCTGCAGAGCTTCCGGGGCGCCCCCCCGGCGGACCTGGCGGCCATCGTGGAATCCCTGGAGCGCCTCTCCCAGATGGTCCTGGATTTTGCGGAGATCAAGGAACTGGACATCAATCCCTTCATGGTCTTCGATGAGGGCCAGGGAGCCGCAGTCCTGGACGCCCGGATCTTTATCAGTTGAAGTGCGGAGAGGCGGAAATCGAGTTGAATATACAAGGGCGGGCATTGCCGCCATCAATTAACAGCTCCGAGTATCTTAACAAAAAATTGGGAGTTCAGATGATGATGCAACTGAAAAAGCTCTTTACGCCGGTCGGTTCCATGGATGCCGAAGAGGCCAAGGCCTTCATGGCCGGGCGCCGGGAAGGAGAGTACACCTTGCTGGACGTGCGCCAGCCCGGGGAATACGAAGATTCGCACCTCCCCGGGGCGAAGCTCCTGCCCCTGCCCCATTTGTCTGACACTTATAAAGAACTGGACCCGGAAAAACCCACCATCGTACACTGCGCCATAGGCGGCCGCAGCCGGGTGGCGGCCCAGATGCTGAGCGGCTGGGGGTTCAAGGAGGTCTATAACCTGGCGGGCGGCATCAAGGCCTTTCAAGGACACAAGGCCACCGGACCTCAGGAACTCAACCTGGATTTGGTCAAGGGGGACGAAACCCCGGCGCAGATCATCACCCTGGCCTACGGGATGGAACAGGCCCTGCAGGTCTTCTACGAAACCCTTCAGCAGCAATCCCCGGACCCGGAATTGCAAGACCTTTTCGGGAAACTGGCCCAGGTGGAAGTGCGCCACAAGCAGAGGCTCTTTGAGGTGTACGGCCAGGTGGCCCCCGGCGGCCAGGACCTGGCAACCTTTGAATCGTCCATCGTGGCGAATACCCTGGAAGGCGGCTTTAATGCCAAAGAATTCCTGGAAACCAACCAGGCCCACCGGCAAACGGCCCCCGAGGCGCTGGATCTGGCCATGATGCTGGAAACCCAGGCCCTGGACCTCTACCTCAGGTTTGCGGACTTGAGTAGCCAGCCCCAAACCAAGGAGGTCTTGTACGCTTTGGCCGGGGAGGAGAAGGCGCATCTGGCCAGCCTGGGGCGTCTGATGGAAGAGAAATCAGGGCGGCGAGGCTGAACCTCATGGCAATTACCGTTATGGAGGTGTTGAAAAATCTGCCCCGAACCAACTGCGGGGAGTGCGGCCAACCCACCTGCCTGGCCTTTGCCACCCACGTCATCAAGGAAGGGGAGGACCTGAATAAATGCCCTTACCTGACCGGGGCGGGGGCCGACCTGGGGCAGGCGGTCCGGTCTCAACAGGCGGCTGGGGTCGGCCGGCGCCGGGAGTCCCTGGCCATTTCCCTGGAGGTCCTGCAAGAAAAGGTGGCCTCCCTTTCTTTTGCCGCCCTGGCCGAGGGGTTGGGCGCCACCTATGGCGAGGAGGCGGGCCGGCCGTACCTCTCTCTGACTTATTTCGGCCACCCCCTTAAGGTCTTCAAAAATGAGTTGCGCTATCCGCCGGGCGCGACGGCCAACCCCTGGGACGCCATCCTGCTGTATAATTACATCGCCTCCCAGGGCCGGGAGCCGCTGGCGGGCCGGTGGATCGCCTATAACAGCCTGCCCAATTCGGTGTCCAAGGCCAAGACCTTGGCCCGCCTGGAGCAAAAGCTGGCGGACCACTTCGCGGGCCAGGCCGCCCGGCTCAAAGAGCGGGCCGACGAGTTGGGGGGCGAGACGGCGGCGGTGGGGGAGGACGCGGATGTCCAGGCCGCGTTTATGCCGCTGCCCAAAGTGCCGCTGCTGCTGCTGTTCTGGAACGCCGAGCCCGAGGAAGGCTTCGCCCCCCAGGCCCACTGGCTGTTCGACGCCAGCGTCACCCACTACTTGGACCTGGAAGCCATGCTCTTCCTGGTGGAACACCTGATGGAACGGCTGATGGGAGAGTGAGGTCTATTTCGAAAAATCTTCCAAGGGTGCGTCCTACGCACCATTAGCTTATGGCCGCGGCGGGCACGGAGGCCCGCCCCACCGATTTTTCATAGTTTTGGGTGTTCTGATGGAGCATGTCTTACTATTTTCCGGTTAATTGCTGAGTAAAGATCAATAACTGCGGCTGAACCCCGCGGCCCAACTGCACACAACATGGGTATATTCGGTAAAACCATCTCCATCCGGTGGAGTCTGCTTAGGAGCTTCGTGGCGCTCATCCTGTTAAGTTCACTGACGGTGCTCATGCTCATGACCATCCGGGCCCGCCAGACTGAAACGGATCTGTCCGAAAAACTCATCAGGACAGGGACGCTTCAAGCCACGGAGGAAATGGACCGCTTTTTTCAGCCGGTGAATATAAACGCCCTGATTGCGGCGCGCTGGGGACTTGCGGGCAAGCTCAATCTGGCTGAAGTCGTGGCAGGTCCGGCCGGCAAGCTAACCGCGCGGCAGCTTGCCGCCGTCACCCGGATCAACACGTTACTGTTGCCGCTCATGCGGCTTTTCCCCGAAATCTCTTCACTACAGGTGGCCAACGCCCGGGGCGACGGTTTTCTCATAATCCGCCTGGAATCCGGCCGCATCCGCAACCGGGTGGTCTCCCGGGAGGTTTGGGGGACCAGGACGCTCTGGTTTGACCTTGACCAGGAGGGCCGGCCGCAGTCTCCCGAATGGCAAGAGGTGGACTACGAACCCAGAACCCGCGCCTGGTATGTGGGGCTAAAAAACTTGCCGGATGAAGAAGTTTTCTGGACCGAGCCTTATCTTTTCTTCACCACCAAAGATCTGGGAATCACCGCATCGGTGAAATGGCATGACCGGGATATGGAATATGTTTTTGCCATCGATATCTTGTTGACGTCGATCACCGATTTTACCCGCCGGGATACCACCCAACTCAGCAAACACTCACAGACGGCAGTTTATACGAAAGACTGGCGCGTGGTGGGACTGCCTCGCCATGAGACGTTTCGGGACCGGGAGTCGATTCGCCGGGCCTTGCTGCTCCACATCGATGAGATTCAAATTCCGGAATTGCAGGCTGCGGTGAAAATGGAGGAACACCGTAAGGAGATTGGCAAAACGCTCCAGGAGTCAGGCAAGGCCATATTCAGTTACGAGTGCCGGGGAGAAACCTGGTGGGCCGGGGTGACTTCCTATCCCCTGGGGAAGAGGCGCCAGCTCTGGATCGGCATCCTGGTGCCCAACAACGATCTCCTGGAGGGGATCACCCAACTCCGCGTACATATTCTGGCCGCGACCCTGGTAACTCTCTTGGCGGCTCTGGCCTATTCTTTTCTCCTGGCCCGATCTTACAGCCGGCCGCTGGAAGCGCTGGCCGCCCAAAGCCGGCGGATTAGCGACCTCGATTTTCAAACCGACGCGAAAATTGAGGCGAAACTTTTTGAATTCAAGCAACTGGGGGAGGCGCAGGCCCAGGCGCTGACGGCGCTTCAGTCCTTCTCCCGATACGTACCCCTGGAAATTGTCAAAGAACTGATGGCAAAGGGCGAGGTGGCCCGGATCGGCGGGCACACGGAGACCCTGACCGTCCTGTTCACCGACATCGCCGGATTCACCAACATCGCGGAAGCCATGTCTCCGGAGGCCTTGACCAATCACCTGGCCGAGTACTTCCAGGCCATGATCGACGCCCTGCACCGCCACGGCGCCACGGTGGACAAGATCGTCGGCGACGCCATTGTCGCCTTCTGGGGGGCGCCGACGCCGATGCCGGACCAGACAGACCGGGCCCTTAAAGCCGTGCTGGAGTGCCGGGACACCTTGGAAGGCTTGAATCAAACCTGGCGAGCCCAGGGCTTGCCGGAACTCCCGACCCGCTTCGGCCTGGCCACCGGACCGGTGGTGGTGGGCAATATGGGGGCCCGTACCCGGCTGGCCTACACGGTACTGGGGGACACGGTGAATCTGGCCAGCCGCCTGGAAAGCTTGAACAAGGTTTACGGTACCACCGTGTTAGTGGATATCGTCGCCCGGCAGACCGCGGAGGACGGCTACGTCTGGCGCCACCTCGACCGGATCATCGTCGCCGGCAAGACCCAGGCCACCGACATTTATGAACTGCTGGGGGAAACCGGGGAAGTGCCGGCAGTGAAGCTGGCTGCGGCCCGGCGGTATGAAAAGGCCTGGAACCAGTACCGGTCAGGTGATTTCCACCAGGCCCTGGAGGTGTTGGCGGGCTTCGAGGCCGAGTTCGGGCCCGATCCGGCCGTGGAGCGCTTGCGGCAAATTTGCGAGGATTACCGGAGGCGCCCACCGGATCCGGACTGGGACGGAGTTTCAAGAATGATGACGAAATGAGGCGGCGTCAAAGGAAGGGTCGCGGACCCGCCGGGAGGAAGGAAGCCCATGGCAAAAATCATGATACCCCAAATGACCCGGCTGCTGCTCACCTGCTTGATGCTCTCATCATCACCTCTCCTGGCGGCTGACGCCACGATCACGGTCACCCAAGCCCAGGCTGGCCGGGAGATCGCCCTCAAGGTCGGGAATATTCTCCGGATCGAGCTTCCCGGGAAAGGCGGCGCCGGCTACAACTGGTTGGCGGAGGCCACCGGCGCCCCTTACCTCAAACTCCTGTCCCAAGCCACCCAACCGGTTGGCGAGCGCCGCCCGGCCCCACCCCCCCGGGAGGATTTTGTCCGGCCGCCCGACGGCGCCGTCTCAAGATCCGGGTGGAGAAATATTGCCTGGTCAGGCGGTTTCAAGAGGTGGTGGAAATCGCCATAGCCTGAGAGAGTTAGCGCCCAGGCCCGGCGGGAGGTTACCCCTTCTGGCAGTTCAATGTTGCGCCGCCAAAAAAAATCACGCCCGGGGCATCCAGGTATGCCCAATCAGTTTCGATTATGGTAATATGACACAATTTGTGAAATATTTCTCTTGACTCTGGGTTACGAACTGGTAAAAGTAGTGGCGCCGCCCGGTTGGGGGCAGTGAGGCAAACATGGATCAGGAAAACTCCGGCCAGACGGCGTCAGAACCCTTACTGGCTGCCTGGATCAAGTGGACCATGGATTTTTGGGACACCATGGCCCAGATGGGTCCCGGTCTGGCCGGCGCCGGCCGGTCCGGCGGCCAGGCCTCCCGGGAGACCGCCCTGCCGGCTGATCCCTGGCCGGCAGCCTTGAACTTATGGCAGGCTTTTTTTTCGCTGCTGACGGAACCGGGAACGGTAGCCGCGGTTTTTCAGGGTATTCAGGCCCCCCCGAAGATTATCTTGAAGATGGCCCAGGCAGGGTGGGGAGGTTATTTTCAGCTCCACCAGCAGTGGCTGAAGGGCTGGCAGGGGGATGGATCTCCTTCCGGGGAACACGGTTATGAACACCTGGATCAGGATATTTTTAAAGCCTGCCATGAAATCTTTGAGCATGACTTTCGCCGGTTATTGAACCTGCCGCACCTGTGCCTGACCAGCCTCCCCCAGGAGCGGGTCAACCGGGCCACGGAAAAATTCAACCGATTTCAGGCCGCCATGGCCGAATTCATCGATCTGCTCTATCTGCCGGTGAAAAAATCCCTCCGGGCCATGGGGACCGAGTGGGTGAATGGCGGGGGGGGACCCCTCCCGGAAGATTTCAAGGGATACTACAAGAGGTGGCTGAAGATCCTGGAGGGTCATTACATGACCATCTTCCAGTCAGCGGAGTATATCCGAACCCTGACCCACACCCTTCATGCCCTGGAAGATTTCACCCGGGCCAAACAGGAGCTGCTGTCCGAGGCCATGGCCGCCCTGGGTCTCCCCACCCGCCGGGAAATGGATGATCTGTACCGGGAGATCTACCTGCTGAAGAAAAGTGTGAAGCGGATGGCCAGAAAATTAGACCCGACCGAGCCTTCCCAGGAGGAAGGTTGATGGACCGGCCCAAAATCCCGGTTGACCTGATCCTGGCCAAGCTGGCGGCGGACGCCGAAGCGGCCAAGCACCGCCTGGAAAGAGCCAGGGATATTTTCCTCGGCCCCCTGGCCACGGATATTGGGACCACCCCGTATGAACTGGTCTATCAAGAAGACCGGGTCAGGCTGAAATATTACCGGCCGGACGCGGCCCGGCTCAAAACTCCGCTGCTGCTGGTGCACAGCCTGTTTAACCGGGAAACCTTGCTGGACCTCCAGCCGGGCCGGAGCGTGGTGCACAATCTCCTCAAGGAAGGTGTGGAAGTCTATCTCATTGAATGGGGTTCCCCTTCCCGCCGAGATCAGTTTCTCACCCTGGACGACCATCTCAACGGCTATCTGGATGACATCGTAGAATTTATCCGTCGCCGGCATGGGGTCCCCAAGGTGAATCTCCTGGGGGTGTGCCTGGGGGGAACCTTCGCGGTCATTTATGCGGCTCTCCACCCGGAAAAGATCAGGAACTTGATTGCGACCGCAGCTCCCGCTCACTTTAATACCCCCAAGGGCCTGCTGCACATCTGGTTGCAGAAGATTGACGTCGACCGTCTGGTGAATACCTTTGGCAACCTGCCCGGCAGCCTGGTGAACGCAGCCTTCCTCCTCCTCAATCCGCCCCGGCTCCTTTTGGATAAGTATTTGGGGTTTTTGGAACATATGGACGACAAGAATTTTGTGGAAAACTTTATCCGGATGGAGAAATGGATCTTCGACAGCCCGGACGTGCCGGGGGAGACCGTGCGGCAGGTGATCAAGGACTTGTACCAGGAAAACCTCCTGGTGCAAGGCAAGCTGAGTTTGGGGGGGCGCCGCGTAGATCTCCGGCGGGTCACCATGCCCCTGTTGAATATCTATGGCCAGTTCGACCACCTGGTACCGCCGGAGGCGTGCGAAGTCTTGGCGGGAAAGGTGGGGAGCCGGGATACCGAGAATGTCTGTCTGGATACGGGACATGTGGGCATTTATGTCAGTTCCCGATTCCAGAAAGAGACGATCCCCAAGATTGCTGCCTGGCTGCTGGCCAGGGAAGGCTGAGTTCGTCTGAGGGAAGGCCGAAACTAAAACGCGTTTCATTGCAACTCCAGGGAAGAGCGTCATCATGCCGGGAACAACCGATTATTTCAAGAAGTTATGTGAGATCTGCCAGGCCTTCGGCACCGCCCGCAACCGCCGGGAACTCCTGGAGATGATCTTCGCGAGCGCCATGGAGATCCTGGAGGGCAAGGCCGCGTGCCTGTATCTGATGGAGCCGGGCAAACCGGAGCTGATGCCGGTGGCCCATAAAGGCTTGTCCGAGAGCTATTTCCGTTCCAAAAAATCCATGCTGGTTCAGAAGCTCGCCCCCCTGGTCTTGGAGAAAGGCTTTTTTTATTCCCGGGACGCCGCAACTGACCCAACGCTGGCGTATCCCGACGCCAAGAAGGCCGAGGGCATCGCCTCCATCCTGGCGGCGCCGGTGATGGTCAAAGGCAAAAACATCGGGGTTTTTTGCCTGTTTACGGCCACCCCCAAGGATTTTACCCCGGAGGAAAAGGACTTCCTCTCTTTATTGGCGCAACAGGGGGGCGGGGTCATGGAGCATGCCCGTCTCATCGACCACCTGCACCGCGAGACCCAGCTTTTTTTCGACCTGGCCGTCAACCTGAGCGGCAGCCTGGAGGTAAAAGAGATCTTGCACGCCATGACCGCGGATCTGGCCAAGTCCCTGGTGGGAGTCAAGGGCGCCTCCATCCGCCTCCTGAATGAGGCCGGGGAGACCCTGGAATTGGTGGCGTCGTTTGGCTTGAGTAAAAAATACCTGCAAAAGGGGCCGGTGTCCGCGCAGAAAAGCATCGCCCAGGCCATAAAAAACGGCACCCCGGTGATCGTTCTGGACGCCGCCACCGACCGCCGGGTGCAATACCGCGCCATGAACAAAGAAGAGGGGATTGTCACCATCCTGGCGGTGCCCATCAAGACCAAGGAGAAGGTGATCGGGGTGCTGCGGCTTTACAGCAAGACGGTGCGGCATTTCACCGCCGAGGAGATCAAACTGGTCACCGCCCTGGCCTATCTGGGGGGCCTGGCCATCCAGAATGCCTCCTTGTATCTGCTGTGCCAGACGGAGATGAAGGATCTGCAAGCGGAGTTGTGGAGCCACCGTTCCTGGTTTTAACCGCGGAGTTGCCGGGAACAAGCGGATTTATAATACCAGTCTGCGCTCAAAAAGGTAATTTCCCTTCTCCGGACCGAAAATAATTTTCTTGTGGCCACCTGAGAGAGAAATTAGCTTTGCAAAGAGGCCGTTTGGGAGATTTTACCCGGCCAGAAAGCTCCCCAAAACCATTTTTCGAGTGCTATGGCCAAGACTACGGCATAATCTCGGGTTGAATATCATTTTGCTTCATGACCTTGGAGGCCTTCATGATGGAAGTGTCAACATCAATGGTGACCAAGTCTTTGCTCATCCAATCCTTAACCGGCATGACCAACCTCTCTTTAAGAAAAGGTTCAAAGTTCAAAGTTCGAAGTTCAAGGTTTTTCTTTAACTTTGAACCTTGAACTTTGAACTAAATTCCCAGATAGGTGCGGCGCACCTCGTCGTTTTTGCTGAGCTCCCGGGCCGGGCCGGGGCCGCCGTACTTTTCATACGCGGAAAAGTTGACAAACATGCCGGTGGCGCCGCCATCATGGTGCCCAAACCGAAACTGAGGGCCAGCACCTGGGAGGACGGGATGCCCATCAGTTCCGAGGCCATGCGGTTATTGGCCACCGCCCGGATGGCTTTCCCCGGCCAGGTGAAGTAGAGAAAGAGATAGAGGCAGGCCGTCACCAGAATGGCCCCAAAGGCCCCCACCAGGCGGCTGGCAGGAAAGGTGAGGAAGCCCACCTCCACGGAGCCTAAAGAGTAGTCAATGTTTTGGGGGGAGGTGGTGAAGACCGCGGTGCCGACCCCGATGATGATCATGTTGACTGCGAAGGTGGACAGCAGGCTGGAAAGATGCGGGGCGTTAATCACCCGGTGCACCGAGATGACGTAAATCACCAGCCCCGCGATCAGGCCCGCCCCGGCCACGGGGACCATGGCCAGGTAGGGGTTCACGCCCAGATGGGTGAACAGCAGGTAGGCGCCGAACATTCCCAGGGCGATGACAGGTCCGTGGGCCAGATTGATGACCGACATCACGCCCCAGATCAGGGTCAGGCCCATGGCGGCCACGCCATACACAAACCCCAGGAGGAGTCCGTCCGTTAGAGACGATATCAGTTGGTTGAGCACTTAGCAGTACCCCTTTATCCCGGCGCCCCCGGATTCGGAGGCGCCGGAGCACGGTTGCGGCCCGACGCCAGCCTTAACGCGCCGGGCAGACGAAGGGCGCGGCGGTGGCGCCGGAAGGGGCAATTAAGGAAGCCAGAATCAAACTTAGGGAAAGCACAACCGCAAAGCCTACTCCGAAACGTTTAATGTTCCCTCCTTTTTTTGTATGGGTCCGTGGTTAACCTTCAGCCAGGAAAGCGGCAGGAAAACAAGAACCCATACTCAAATTCTGTTCTTTATGATTAATTATTGGCGGCCATCGCCCTCCCGGGACAGGTAGGGGCGGAGCGCTTCCAAGCCTTCCTTGGGGGTTACCTGGCCCTGGAAGCGGAACGGTATCCGGACCAGGCCGCCCAGCACCTCGGCCAGGCGGAAATAGCCGGCGACCTGGTAGTGGAGCGGCGGCGGCTCAGGCCGGATCAGCAGGGGGAGCAGTCCCAAGACCGCGGGCAGCTTTACCAGGATGGGAACCCTGGCCACCGTCTGTCCCTGGGGGGGCAGGCTGACCGGTTCCTGGCTGGCGCCCTGGGCCACGCTTTTCCCCTCCAGCCACAGCTCATAATCGTAGCCTTGCAGGTTGAGGGACTGGGAATTGGGATTGGTCAGGAGGAGCATGACGGCCAGGGGCCAGCCCCCGGGAGTGGGACGCCCCAGAGCGATGCCCTGCCAGCTCACCTTCGGAGGCTGAATCTCCCCCTGGGCCAGCTGCCGGACCCCGCAGGCCGGAATGGCCGTCAGGAGCATCAGCGCCAGGAAAATACCGAGGCATGATCGCGGCAGACGGGGGTGCATCGTGGTGATTATACCAGATTGCCGTCAAAGGGTGGCACAGGCTTTCCAGCCTGTGCCAGGAAGCAGGTTAGTCGTGCACAGCCTGAAAAGGCTGTGCCGCCAAGGGCGGCGGGCACGGAGGCCAGCCCCACCAACCTTTTCATGCTTTACGGGTGGACCAAAGGCCCATGAAGAACTGCCTTGGGCGATCCGCGGGAGGTTATCGTAAAAACCTATCACTGGCGGCGCGTGGCAGCCACCATGGCCGGGGTGACGGCCGGGGCCCGGTTGGACCAGGCCTGGCGGATGTAGGTGACCAACGCGGCGATTTGCTGGTCGTCCAGTGTATCCTTCCAGGCGGGCATCTGGCCCAGGCTGCCCTTCAGGCCATTGAGGACGGTGGCAATCACCGGCTTGGGATCGCCCGTCACCAAGGCGTTTCCCTTCAAAGCCGGGAATTTGACCCACAGGCCCTCACCATTGGACCTGTGGCAGTCGGCGCAGTTCTCCTCGTAGATGTCCTGTCCCTGCTTCACAAGGTCTCCGCCGCTCTGGCCCATGGCCAGGTTGGCCGCCAGTACCAACGTGATGCTGAACATGGTAACCCAAAACTTCATATTTCACCTCAAAACAGGTTGGCAGGAGCAACACAAAAAACGGGGCTTTGGGAAAAACGTTTACCAGGAAAATCAAGTCAGGTCAAGGAAGGACCGGGGCAATTGAGGGGCGGGGTCCAACCCCGCCCCTTGTAGAGGACTATTTTTTCGGGTCCGCGGGAGGAGCCGCCGGAGCTTTGGGAGCGGCCGGGGCAGGCGAGGCTGCCGGAGCCGCCGGGGCCGCCGCGGCTATCCCCAGGGAGGCCGCGGGGGTCAGCATCTCCTGGATGCCGAAGGGATCCTTAAACTCCTGCTCGGGCTTGAAGTCCAAGGGCTTCTTGCCACGCTTGTTCAGATACTTGGCCAGTTCCAGGTTGACATTGGCCGGCGCCTCCACCCCCGCCTTGGTGAGGGCCTGGCGCAACAGAGCCTCGGACTTGCCGGCCATGGCCGTGGCGTCCCCCAGGATGCGCCCGCCCTCGCTGGGGTTGTGGAAGCCCACCGAGTTTTCGGCGTTGATGTAGATGACCCGGTAGAGGGCTTCCAGGTACAGGTCCTTGGCCTGGTCATAGAGCTTCTGGTCGATGGGCTTCCCGTCCTTCTGGACCTGGTGGACCATCTCAATGAGTTTGGCCGCCACCGCGGTGGCATAGCCGGACCGGAACATCAGGGACACGGTGCGGTCCTGAATGATGGTGACCTGGTTCTTGAGCCACTCCGGGCTCTCGGTGTGACACTGCTGACAGGCCTTCATGTCCGTCTTGAAGGGGCTGGTGACGTCGTGGTCCGAAATCTTGTTGGCCCCCACCTTGATATAGGGCATGTGGCAGTCGGCGCAGGCCACCCCGGCGTTCCAGTGGGTGCTGTTCCGGGTGTAGAACTCATATTCGGGGTGGCGGATGAAGGCCACCTTGTAGCCCGTGACCTTCTGCACCCATTCCCCGGTGCCCCACTCGCTCTGATACACGCTGGGGTCTTTCTTGATGACCTTGATGATGTTCTCGATGGAGATGTCATTGGGCTTGCTCCCCTGCCAGGGGAAGAAAAGGGCCATGGACTTCATGTCCTTGTCCCGGGGGATGATATAGGTCACATGGCACTGGCCGCACGTCGCGGAGCGCAGTTCCTGGCGGGTCATCTTGGCCGGGTCCTGGCCGATGAACTTGAAGGACTCCAGGGCCGCGGGGTGGTACAGCTTGAGCCCCATGGTCTTGTTGTCGTGGCACTCGATGCAGGCCACCCCCAGTTCCTGGAACTCCTTGGGGATCTTGGCGTGGGCGTCGATGTACTTCATCTTGAAGTACTCTGGCCCCAACTCCTTTTCCAGCTTGGCGGCATAGGGGGACTTGCAGGAGAGGCAAACGCCGCCGGCCCCCACCCTGGAGGGATCGATCTCCAACTGGTCGATGACCATGTAGTGGTGGCCCCGGGACTCGTTGTACTCGATGCCGAAGCCCCAGCCATGGTAGAGCAAGGCCAGGTAAGGGTACTCGCTCAACTTGTCATAGATGACTTTGTCCGCGTCAAAGCCCTTTTTGTACTTGCTTTTCCCCACGGGCTTGGGGTCCGCGGTCTTCTTCCATTGATCGTACTCCAGGGGATAGACCTGGCCCCACTTGGCGGGGTCCATCTCCCCGTCGGCGATGGTCCCGGTCTTCACGGGCTCCGGTTTTGGGGGCGCGCAGGTCAGGAAAAGCAGTGCGCCTCCCAGCACCACCACCACCCCAAGCATCATGAGCTTCCTGTTCGCTTTCATAACCCTGTCCCTTCCTTGCCTCAAGATTACGGGAGAGTGGCCATGGCGCCGGTCTGCTTGTGGCCCAGGCGGCGGTGGCACTCCCAACAGTTGCGGTCTTCGTTGACCCGGGCCATGGTCTCGGTATGGCACCTCAGGCAGTTTTCCTTAAGCACCTTGGCGCCATGAGGTGAAAGGCGAATATCCTCGGCAACCCGGCCGGTGTGGAAGACCAGAAACTCCTTCCCGCCGTCCAGGACTTTCCACAGCGCGTGGTTGAGAGAAGTGTCATTGGGCAGGTGGCAGTCCACGCACTTTATGCGCCGGTGCGCGCCGGCGTGGAACCAGGCTTCATACCGGGATTCCATCACGTGGCAACTGCCGCAAAACTCCGGGCTCTCGGATTTGGCATAGAGGCCCGGCGGTCCAAAAGCCGCCAATATCCCCAGAACCGCCGCGATTGCACCCGCAATCAGAACATAGACCAGGGTTTTTTTCTTGGAAAGGCTCATACTCACCTGCGGCTGGAAGGAGGGGCCAACATCAAGCCCTGCAAAGGGTATCCATGACGACCGTGCGTGCGGGGCGGCACGGCGACCCAAACGCCAGGGGAGCGAGCGCCCCTGATGATCCGGCGGAGGAGGGAGGTCGGACAACCCCTCCTGTGGGGCAGGTTACCCCAACCCATGCTTGGGAGTTAAGATAAATGTTATTTCAAAATTGTCAAGTCATAGCTGTTCGAGGTCATGAAAATTATGGGTGGGACCGGCGGGGCCGGATTCCAGGGGGGATATAAAGAAAAGGCTTCAGTTAATATCAAAATAATCCGGCGGGGCGGGCCTTCGGGCCCGCCACCTCAAGGCGGCCAGGGACGGCCGCCCCACCAATACGGTTTTGATACCAGATTGCCGTCAAGGGGTGGCACATCGCGGCCTATGGCCGCAACCAAACTGAAAAAATGACCTAATTACTTTGTAAAATCATCATGATACAGGCTAAATCTTGTTGAAAAAACCAGAAACTCAAGTTCAGTAGCACAGGCTTTCCAGCCTGTGCCGGCGCAGGCTAAACGCCCATGAACCACAGGTGTCTCACCCGCCGGGAATGAAAATCCCCCCTACCCCCCTTTTTCAAAGGGGGGCATTAAAGTCCCCCTTTAGCAAAGGGGGATTTAGGGGGATTTGACGTTTTCACGGTAAAAGCCTGCGGCTACAGAAAATAGCCTTTTGAGCGCAACTCAGTATGAAATAGCTTTAAGTTTCGCCTGGCCCTAAGCGCCCGTCTCGTCCGCAAACCAGAGGGGCAGGCGGTCGGCCACCACCAGGCCGTCCGCAGTGGCGATGACCCGGTCGTGGTCCAGCCGGACCAGGCCCGCCTGGGTAAGCATAGCGACAATGGCGTTCCCGTCCGGCTGCTCCCGGATGGTCCCGAGACTGACGCCCTCACGGGTACGGAACCCCAGATAGAGGGTCTCCAGGCGGATTCGGGCCGGGGTGAGGGATTCTTCCCCCGCCACCGGGGGCTGGCCCGCGTCCAAAGACGAGCAATAGTCCCCCACGGACGAAAAATTCCACCAGCGCCGCCCGGCCTGAAAAGAGTGCGCCGCCGGGCCCAGCCCCAGGTAGGGGGTCCGGGTCCAGTACTTCACGTTGTGGCGGCAGACATATTTTTCTTCCCGGGCGAAATTGGCCACTTCATAGTGGAGATAGCCTCGCGCCGTGAGGAAGTTTGCGGTGAGGAGAAAAAATTCCCGCTGGGTTTCTTCGTCCGGAAGCCCCACCTGCCCCGCGGCCACCCTCCGGCCCAGCGGGGTTGCATCGGCCACGGTGAGTTGGTAACAGGAGAGGTGTTCCGGGGCGAAGCTCAGAGCGGTTTTAAGGGTATTGATCCAGGCGTCGAGGGTTTGCCCCGGCAGCCCGTACATCAGGTCCAGCCCCAGGTTGGTGAAACCCGCGGCCCGGATGAGGAGGAGTGCCGCCTTCGTCTGCCGGGCCGTATGCCTCCTCCCCAGAAACCGCAGCTCCGCCTCGTCAAAGGACTGGACCCCCAGGCTCAGGCGATTAATGCCCAGGTCGCGCAAGAGCGCCAGCTTGTCCGCGGTGAGGTCGTCGGGGTTGGCTTCGAGGGTGATTTCACTGTCGGTGGCAAAAGTAAAATGCCGCCGCAGGTTTTTCATAAGCCCGGTCAGGTGCGCCTCGCCGAGCCACGACGGCGTCCCGCCCCCCAGAAAGAGGGAGTCGAAGGCGGGGAATTGGTCACGGTAGAGCCGGGCCTCGGCGTCCAGGGCCGATAGGAAGGCCCCGATTTGGTCAGTCGTGGTTATGGAGTAAAAATCGCAGTAGGGGCACTTGGATTTGCAGAAGGGGATGTGAACGTAAAGGCCGGGATAATTAGCGCAGGACATTCTATTTTCGGTTGACTGGATTTTCCTTATCCAGCGCCCAACGCAACGGATTAGTTTCGATGTATTCTCTTATCTTCTCCAGGGATTCGTCTCTGCGAATGACGTGCTCGTAATAATTACGCTGCCACAGAGCGGTGCCAGACATATTGCGAAGTTCGTTGATTTTTCGGGAGGAGAAGGTCTTAAATACCCTGACAATTTCAGGCAATGGATGGCAATGGCGAGCGGGAACTGTAGGGGCGGGTTTCAAACCCGCCCCTACATCGATCAGGAAGATGATGCCGTGGATATGATTGGGCATTATCACAAAGGCATCCAATTCTACATTTGTATAATGCTGTGGCAAGTCGAACCAAGATAACCGTATGATCTCACCATACGAACTCAACCTCATGTTGTCATTGTCGATTTCTCCGAATAAACAGGACCGGTTTTTAGTGCATACTGTAACGAAATATGCGCCAGGTTGAGAGTAATCATATTCTTGTAAACGAGTCAAACGGCGATGATGTGGTCTCTGCTTAGATTCCATTGAACTTTTAATAAACAAATTATGTTAAGTGGTTGATTTCTGATTCAATATTATTCCCCAATTACCTTCGAATCTTTTCAAATATTCTGGATTTATACTAATGTGAGTTGAGTTCTCATTCCTTGGGCGCTTTCCCCCATGCTTTTCTAGATTTTGACTATAATGATCTACAATACTCTCTTGTAAATCGCTCAATCGAAATATGTAAAACTCATCATCGCCTTGCGAAGTGAGTCTTACAAAAATACAAATCAGATCAGGATTAGAAAGGCCTTTTTTACCAATAACTTTTTGAAAGCCATTTGTAATATCTATATTTATAAAGTTTTCAGCGTCCAATTGCCATGCGCCCCTAGGTCCCCATATCGTTTTAACTTGTATTGGAATTGTTTTAAACGTTTCATTAGTTGCTAAGATATCAAAATCAGGTACATTTCCAGTAAATGTCGTTGCAATCAATCCTTTACGACCTAATTCGGCTGCAACCAGATACTCACCGATTTGTTTAGTCAGAAGGTTCTTTCTTCCTGAACGCATCTAAATTCCCCTAACTAACCCCTGACCCCTAACCCCAATGCTGTTCACTTAATCGTAGAGAGCTCTGCGTAGATCATCTCTCCTGTCATTCTGAGGGAGTGGAGCGACCGAAGAATCTCTTAAATACGAGATGCTGCGCTTCGCTCAGCATGACAAAAAATTTTTCTTTGCCTTAAGTGAACCGTATTGCCCCTAACCCCTATTCATTCTCCGTTTTCAGCACCGCCACAAAGGCGCTTTGGGGGATTTGGACCGCGCCCACCATCTTCATGCGCTTTTTGCCGGCCCGCTGTTTTTCCAGGAGTTTGCGCTTCCGGGTGATGTCGCCGCCGTAGCACTTGGCGGTGACGTCTTTGCGAAAGGCGCTGATGGTGGAGCGGGAGATGATCTGGCCGCCCACGGCTCCCTGGATGGCGATTTTGAACTGCTGTTTGGGGATTTCATCCTTGAGGCGGTCGCACACCCTGACGCCCCACTCCCGGGCCCGGTCTCGGTGGACGATCATGCTGAGCGCGTCCAGCTTCTCGCCGTTCACCAGGATGTCCAGCTTCAATAGGCTGGTCGCCCGGTAGTCCAGCAGTTCATAGTCAAAAGAGCCGTAGCCCTGGGTGATGGTCTTGAGGCGGTCGTAGAAGTCGATGATGACTTCGGCCAGGGGCATGTCGAAGTTGATTTCCACCCGGCCCGGCGAGGGGTAGTTGAACCTGGAGTTGACGCCCCGGCGCTCCAGGCAGAGCTTCATCACCGCGCCCACGAAACGCTCGGGGATGAGGATGGACGTGCGGATAAACGGCTCCTCCTCAAGTTTGATGCTGCTGGGGTCGGGGTAGAACAGGGGGTTGTCCACGGTGACGACCTTGCCGTCCACCAGGGTGAAGCGGTACCGGACCCCGGGCACGGTCATGATGATGGACTGGTTGTACTCCCGCTCCAGACGCTCCTGGACGATCTCCAGGTGCAGAAGCCCCAGGAAGCCGCAGCGGAAGCCCTGGCCCAGGGCGGCGGAGGAGTCCTTCTGGTAAACCAGGGCGGCGTCGTTGAGCTTGTACTTTTCCAGGGAGTCGGCCAGATCCTGGTAATCGTCGTTCCCCACCGGGTAGATGGAGGCGAAGACCACGGGCTTGACTTCCTTGAAGCCGGGGAGCGGGGTGGCCGCGGGGCGGGCCTCCAGGGTGACGGTGTCGCCGATGCGGGTGTCGCCCACCGTCTTAATCCCGGCGATGAGGTAGCCCACCATGCCGGCGCTGATCTCTTTCCTGGGTTCCCGGGTCAGCCGGAAGACGCCCGTCTCTTCCACCTTGTGAACCGTGTGGTTGTACATCAGGCGGATGATATCCCCGGGCTTAACCTGGCCGTCAAAGATGCGGCAGGAGACCACAGTCCCCCTGAAGGAATCGTAGTGGGCGTCAAAGATGAGGCCCGAGAGGGGTTCCTGGGCGCTGCCTTTGGGGGGCGGGATCCGGGCGACGATGGCTTCCAGAACTTCGTCGATGCCGATGCCCTCCTTGGCGGAGCACAGGATGACGTGGTCCGAATCCAGGCCCAGCTCGCGCTCGATCTGCTCCTTGACCCCGTCCACGTCCGCCGCGGGCAGGTCGATCTTGTTGATCACCGGGATGATGGTGAGATCGTGCTCCATGGCCAGATAGAGGTTGGCCACGGTCTGGGCCTCCACTCCCTGGGAGGCGTCCACCAACAGCAGCACCCCCTCACAGGAGGCCAACGCCCGGGAGACCTCGTAGGTGAAATCCACGTGGCCCGGCGTGTCGATGAGGTTGAGCTCGTATTCCTGGCCGTCATCGGCGGTATAGGGGAGGCTGATGGTGTTGCTCTTGATGGTGATGCCCCGCTCCCGTTCGAGATCCATGGTGTCCAGGATCTGGTCCCGGAACTGGCGGTCCTCCACCATGCCGGTCCACTGGATGAGGCGGTCCGCCAGGGTGGACTTGCCGTGGTCGATATGGGCGATGATGCTGAAGTTGCGGATGTTGGGCATATTAATCAGAAACGCTGGTTCCAGGTTTATTCTTAATTCAACCTCAATTAATTATTATACATTTTTTCCTGGAAGACGTCCACTGCAAGATTTGGGCAGCCCAGCCAGGCGCCGAGAGGGGGTTCCGGCAGGGCATTTTGCCTTTTTGTCATGCTGAGCAAAGCGAAGCATCTCGTAATTTATGAGCTTCTTCGGTCGCTCCACTCCCTCAGAATGACAGGAGAGATGAACTCCGCAGAGCTCTCTACGATTAATACCGTGTTCCCTTTGACTCATTTTCGACAGTTGTAAGCCCAGATATAGGTATAAGTCATTGAAATTGTTAGGTGGCATAGATGGGAAGGGCGGAAATGTAGTGCCAACCCATGCATCCATAAGCCTCTAAAAAGACTTGACAATCCTTTTTAATATCTGTATATTATACACATGTTCGTGCGGAATAAACGTAGTGTTGGCAGGGGCGGCGCTTACGAATATCTGCAGATCGTCCGCTCCTACCGCGAGGGCGGCAAGGTCCGGCAGCAGATCATCGGCGCCCTGGGACGGCGAGACCATTTGG